>Ga0247764_1000016_pt1 | contig 184342 bp, 133 predicted proteins | sample UWRJL051202B4_FD_179932 | JGI IMG/M metagenome (GOLD analysis project Ga0247764, IMG submission 179932) | Plant litter microbial communities from Arlington Agricultural Research Station in Wisconsin, United States - UWRJ-L051-202B-4 | ecosystem: Environmental > Terrestrial > Plant litter >... | reverse complement strand
CGCCCGCCTGGCAGTTCACGGTGATCGACTCGACGTTCGAAGGCCAGAGAAGCGCAGCGATTCGTGAGCATGAAGCCGGGCTCACGCTCGTGAACATCGCGATCTCCGATGCGCCCGTCGGAATCGAGATCGATCGCGGCTACGGCGATTCCCTGTGGGGCAAGGACGTGCGCTTCGAGCGCGTGAGCCAGGCCGGCGTCGTGATCTCGAACGAGAACAACGTTTTCACACAGGTGGGTTTTGATAACGCGCTCGCGAGCCGTACGCCCGTGTTTGCGCGATTTCGCGAAAGTGGGCGCACTGTGGCCAACGCACGCGCCATGTATCGCGTGAGTGATTTCAGTCATGGGTTGACGGTGCCGGCAGTCGGTCAGCTCGGCGTTGTGAAGACAACAGCGGACATCGCGGCAATCGATGCGCTGCCGGCCCGCAGGTCTGCCGCGATTCGCTCATTACCGCCCGTGGCGGAATGGGCGAACGTGCACGACCTGGGCGTTGTCGGCAACGGTGACGCCGACGACACTGCGGCACTCCAGCGTGCAATCAACTCACATCGCGTCGTTTACCTGCCGCTCGGAGTTTATAAGGTCACCGACACGATTCAGTTGCGGCCGGACTCTGTGCTCATCGGCTTGCATCCGAGTCTCACACAGATTGCGCTGGCTGACGAAACACCGGCGTTTCAAGGCGTCGGCGAGGCGAAGGCGCTCGTGCAGTCCGCCCAAGGCGGTGATGCCATCGTCTCAGGCGTGGGCCTGTTCACGGGAGGCATCAACCGGCGCGCCACCGCCCTGCTGTGGATGGCCGGCGAAAATTCGCTCGTTGATGATGTGAGGTTCGAAGGCGGCCATGGCGGGCCGGCTTTGGCGAACGGGCAGCGAGTGAATCCGTACAGTGCCACGCAGAACAGCGATGCCGATCCCGCGCGACGTTGGGACGGGCAGTACCCGAGCCTTTGGGTGACACGCGGCGGCGGCGGCACGTTCAACGGCATCTGGAGCCCCAACACCTACGCGAGCGCGGGACTGTACGTCTCCGATACTGATACACCGGGCCACGTGTATGAGATGTCCGTCGAGCACCACGTGCGCAACGAGATCGTGCTGAACCGCGTGTCGAACTGGGAGTTTCTCGCTCCGCAGACCGAGGAAGAATATCGCGAGAGCCGTAACGCCATCTCGCTCGAGATCCGTGACTCGCACGATATTCTGATCGCGAACTATCACGGGTACCGCGTCACTCGCACGACGGGGCCGGCGCCGGCGGCGGTGAGGCTGCACGGCGTTGTGCGCGATGTGCGGTTTCGGAACGTGCACGTGAATGCGGAGAGCGGGTTCGCGACGTGCGATGGGGACGATTGCGCGACGTTTTTGCGATTGAGCAAGTATCCGTATGAGAGCTCGATCGAGGACGTGACTCGCGGGCAGTTCGTGCGGGAGCGGGAATTTGCGCGGTTGGATGTGGGGATTGAGCCTGGCGCGAAGGGTGCGCCGAGCGCCGCGAGCTCCTCAGGTGCGTCGGGCTCATCGGCAACCTCGGTTTCCGGCGCCCCGAGCGCCGCGCAAACCCCAGTCAGGTTGGCCGTCCCGGTCAAGAAGCTGGCTGATGGCTTCGAAGCGCTCGGCGGCGGCACGATTGACTCTCACGGCACGCTCTACTTCGTCGACCGCAATTTCCAGCGCATTTATCGCTGGAACCAAAAAGACGGCCTCGGCATCGTCAGCAATCATCCGCTCGACGCCGTGAATCTTGCGGTCGACCGCTCCGACAACTTATTGGTGCTCTCCTCCGCGGGCTTCGAAGCTTCGGTCTACAGCCTGAACCCGAATGGCCCGGATGGAGCGATTACGCGAATCGAATCTCAACCGCCGGGCACGCACGCCGGCGCGTCGATCGCCCTGCCGAGCGTGCTGTGGGTGAATGGTGAGTTCAGAGATCAATACGATCCTGCGCGCGATCAATTCCCAACTCTCGCGGAGCTGTTCGCGCGCGAAGTCGCCGTAGCGCCGAGCCGTGAATATGCATCACCTGACGGCAGTGTCGTACTGCCTGCTTATCGCGTGTTCCATCAAGGCCCGGCGAATCACCTCGGGTTTCGGTTCTCTCACTCGCTCGATACTCACGGATTCACGATCGCGAAGCCCGGTGCGCGCGTTCATGTCAGCGCTGCGGGCGAGGCACGGACTTACACCGCTACCCTGGGTCCGAACGGCGGACTCCGCGAGTTGAAGGTGTTTGCTGAACGCGGTGGCGAGAGCGTGACGACGGACGGATCGGGACGTGTGTATCTCGCGAACGGGCAGGTGTTCGTGTATTCGCCCGACGGGCGTGAGGTTGGCGTTTTCGAGGTGCCGGAGCGGCCGCTGCAGCTACTGGTGAGCGGGACGACGCTGTTCATTCTCACGCATCACGCGATCTATAAAGCGGGGTTGCCGCTCAGCGAGTCGTCGCAGCTTGGATCCGGAGCGCGCCGATGAATTGGCGACGCCGGCGCGGCGCCACGCGGGTGAGGCGGCACGCAGGCGAGGCGCACTCCCGGAGCACTTCCTATCAATTCAGTCACGCCGAATAATCGAAAAAATTCGCGCCATGCGCGCGTCGCTCTTTCGTGGCTGAAAACGCGTTCTCTTTCGCACCCGGCGCGCGTAGTCGTGAAGTGGGTCGTGCGACGATCGGGATCATTCTCTGCAAGGATCGAAACGAGGTCATCGTGGAGTACGCGTTGCGTGACAGTGGAAAACCAATGGGCGTCGCGAAGTACCCGCTCTCAACCGCTTTACCGGAACAGCTCCGAAACGAGTTGCCGACGGCGGAGGAATTGAGTGCGGTGACAGGCGATGGTGGCGAATTCGAATTTCGCTAGCGACTCATAGCGCGCCTCGCATCGACCTCGGCATCACGAAGCGGCAACGACCAAGTCTTGCAGCCCAGGACGTGCCCGCGTCCTGCCCGGGCACACTAGCAAATCAATCCACCCTGCCACACTCGGGGCGGCGCCCAAATGTTTGTCTACGCTTGACGCCGCCGCCCGAGTTTCGTCACGAGACCGCGCGTGCTCACTCCAGCGTCCAAGCTGATCCCCTCTTCACCCATTTCACGCATATGAGGGCGACCACTATCGCGTCAATTGGGGAGATGAATCGGTTATGTACAACTCGACCGCACGAAGCGGCACTTCCAGGCTGCCTGTCGCAGCCCTGCTTGCCCTGCTACTCGCTGCCTTGATTTCGATCCGTGCGGAGGCCACGTCGCCTCCTGACATGCCGCTGCCTCCGTGCACCGTCGTTGATGGCGTGCGTACCGGTGCATGCCCGGCCCAGAGCGATGACGTCAGCGGTTCGGCGAGCGGCCGATTCGTCGCAGGCGGTAGCGTGGTCGTGAATACGGACCCGAAACACCCGGTTTGCAATACCTGGGGCAAGTACACCGGCATCTGGGAGCCCTCGCCCTGCTTTGCCAACGTGGCGGCCCCGCAGATTGTCGGCTGCGCCACCATCGATTTGCGTAATTTCGGGCAGTTCCGCGAGCTCCCCTGCAACCAGGCGCTTTATCGGAGTACGCAGGGCCTGCCCAGTCCGTTGTTCACGATGCGCCGACCGGGCGGTGCCGCGGGGTACCAAGGTCGTACTGCCTGCGGTGATACGCCAGACTACTGGACCTTCTTCTACGGCGGCCCCTCCACCGATCCCGCCTCGATCTGGACTGCGCGCGGGCCCAGTGCGCTCACCTGTGAAGTCACGTTCGCCGGACCACGCCGGCCCGATGGCCTTTATGGCCCTACCTGGGTGAAGGTGCGCGTAGCGCTCGGCAGCGCCGTGACCGGCGACAACTCCTCCGGTGGCAAAAGCGAGTCGGCCGATTTCTACGTGCCGATCGACGGTGACATGCGCGGCGTCGACGTGGATATCAGCGGCACCGCGACGATGCAGAACGCCGACTGGGACAACGGCAAAGTACTGGCCGTCTATCGCGCGACGCTGTCGAACCGCGGCGGCGAGACTGCGGAAAACGTGGAGCTGCTCATCGGCCTGCCGAAGCAGCTCAAGTACCAGAGCACGTCGGATTCGGTCTGCACACCCGCCGAGGGAGTCGACTCGCCGAATGCGCGTGGCGGCAACATCACGTGCAAGGGCTTCAGCCTGGCGCCGGGCAGCTACCGGACGCTCGAAGTGATTGCGCGGATCGTCAACGCGACCGACCTTGCCGGACTGCAATCCGGCGAAATCGAGGGCTTGCGCGGCGTGAAGCTGAATGTCCGCGCCGACAACGAGACCGACACCACAAACAACTCCGCCGTCGTCGCGGTGGATATCCCGTTCCGCACCGGCAGCTACGACGACACACTGATCGCGATGAAGGGGCTGGCGCCCTACTTCAACTACCAGACCGACATCCTCAAGTCCCAGTGCAACGTCTACAAGACCGATATTTTCGCCCGGCTCGAGCAGATTCACGCCGCGCATCCCGAAGTGTTCGCCAACCTGTCTTACGGCGGCATTTCCAGCGGTGAATACGATATCGCGTACGGCCTCTCCAGGAGCCTGGGGCACGTCGGCGTCGTCGTATACCCGAAGGGAACGAACTATCGACAGGCGGGAATCGTCATCAACGGAACGCCTTCTATTTCGCCACTCACGGGCCATAGCTATGTCGGTACTGCAGACGACAGCTACGGCACGCCGTTCGACGGCTCCACTTCCGGTAACGGGAAATACCTGCGCACGGCGGCGAACCAGTTTCCCGGCCTGCCGACAGAGGAATCCTCCGCCGACAGCGGCGTTTACGGATTCGAAGGCCGCTACGGATATAACAGCGCGGAGTTCGGCGGCACGCCAGACCCGCTCCCTGTCGGCGCGAGTTGCCCGTTCGAGCCCGATGCAGTGGTCGTCACCACCGAAAGCCCGGTGGATATCATTGCCACGAACTCGCGCGGCCAGCGCGTGGAAACCCAGGACGGGAAGATCATTGCCCAGGAGCTGGACGGAGGCATTCACAGCATGGCCTTCCCGCACGGAGATGGCACTTACGGCTGGACGCTGGTGTTGCCCAAGGCTCACTACGATATCCAGCTGCGCGGCACTCGCGCGGGGTCTTATCGGCTGACGCTCACGAACTACGCGGCGGACGGAACGCCGAGCTCGGTAGTGACATCGGGGACGACGGCCGTTGGGCAGGTGGACCGTTACACGCTGGATGCGCCGGACGTCGCACCGCCGACTTCGCCGCCCACCACGTCGCCACCTGCTCCCACTTCACCGAACCCGTCGACGCCGACGACCGAGCCCGGCGACTCGAATTCGGGTCACGGTGGCGGAGGTAGCCTCGACGTCGTGACACTGGTCGCGATGTTGGGAGTGTTGGGACTGCGAGCCGGGCTGGGTCGTGTGCGGCGCGAGCGGCCCCGGGCCAGAAAAGCAGGCCGGGACTCAAACGGAAATTCCAGAACATTCGTCGGCTGAGACAGGCCGTGGGTTCGCCGGCGGGCGCAAGGCGGCGCTCGCTCGCGAGGCATCGAAGGGCCGGCAGGACTTGCCGGCCCTTCCTGCATTGAGGACGGCGCGAAGAATCGAAGGCCGGGCGACGGGCCGCGCTAAGACGCGACCCACGACGACGATCACCACTCGCGAGGCGCGCTCGGCGGCGCGTCGCCGATTACGGAATCCGGTCGAGCTCCTCGCTCCCCGCCGGATTGAAGTTCGGATCGTTGGTCGAGAGATACCCGCCATTCTCCGTCCGAAGCACGCGGTTGTACTCGATCGACTCGCGCACGGTGCCCCCGCCGGCGGGGTCGTTGTAGGTGTTATAGCCGCCGATCGACTCGAGCGTGCGACGCTGGATGCGGTCTCCCATATCCTGCGATCGCTGCCAGCCATCGGAGTAGATCTGAGCGACTTCGCGATTCGTCTGCATCGCGATGCGTGAGCGATCCATCGCGCCCTGCGCGTTGATGCGGCTCATCTCACGCGAATGCCAGGCCGAGATGCTGGCGCGCTGCTCCGCAGAAATGCGCTGAACCGCTTCGGAGGATGACTGCATCATCATCGCAACCCATTCCTGGTTCGGCTGCAGCGACTGACGAATGCGCTCGCCGAGAGCGGCATCGAGATGTCCCTTCGGCGCGCGTTGTGCATACACAATCGGTACACCGACCATCACGTTGCCCTGTGCCTCGGTGATGTTCAGCACGGCGAACAGCAGTTCCTCTGTTTCACGGCCATCGCGCAGGTACGTGAGTCGCAGCTCGCCCACGTCGTGGCTGGCATTCGCGCCGTTGGTGTTCTGCGGAGCGTTCCGGGGCAGCAGGTCAGACCGATCGCGATATTCGGCCTGCCGGACGTCGGGATACCTTTGCGCCACGATGCCGAGGAACTCTTGTGCCGTCCGCACCCGCAGAACCGGACAAGGATTCATCTGGATTTCGGTTCCCGCCACCTGCCACGAGAAACCGGGCATCAGCTCGAAAGCCTCACCGCCATCCCGCGAGAGCGCCCGCCATTTCGTTCGGAGATAATTGCTGACGCATTGGCTGCTGCGATCCCATTGGATGCCGCCCTCAGCGCGCCAGCCGACGGGAATCTGAACCGTCCCGGCGAGCATCGGCACGCCGAAACCTGCAGGATCCATCATTTGAACCGTCTGCATCTCACGCGTGCTGGACCGCTCCCCGCGACCCGGAGCGCGCGAGTCATCCGCGGGCCTGGACGAATCCAGCGGCGGGTCGGCTGCGACCGAATCTTCCGCGTCCGTGTGAGCCTGGCACGCGGCCAGCACTCCCATCACGACCATTGCCACGATACCGCGCCCGAGACGGGCGACTTCGACCTGTGCGCTCATGACTTATTCTCCCGGTTTGCCAACGACGCTGAATGCGCAGTCGGCCCGAGAACGGGATCAGTCGAAGCGGCAAGCGGTGCGGCCCGGCTCGGGAGGCGTCGCGTATCGGAAAAAGAACAACGGCGCAGCATTTCCCGTGATCCCATTCCGCCCCGCCCTGCGCATCTTGAAAGCATGAGCCCACAGGGCGGTCGTCTCGGATTCAGCGCAGCTCGGCAAGCGCCTCGTGCAGCCAGACACGGGCCGCGCGCCAATGACGCTTGACCGTTGCCGTGGAGAGGCCGAGCGCCTCGGCAGTCTGCTCGACCGTGAGGCCACCAAAGTAGCGCAGCTCCACGACCCGGGCTTTTTCGGGGTCGATGGTTTCGAGCCGGGCGAGCACGGCATCGAGCCCGAGGACGTCGACTTCGGAATCGGGCTCTGGGATATCGAGACCGGTGAGCGCCACCTGCAAACCGCCGTTGCGCTTGGCGGCGGACCGGCGGCGCGCGTGATCGACGAGAATATCCCGCATGATCCGGGCGACGATGCGCACGAAATGCGTGCGGTCCTGCCAGTCGATGTGGGCCGCGCCGTTCAGTCGGAGAAAGGCTTCGTTGACGAGCGCCGTCGGTTGCAGGGTATGGTTGGACCGTTCGCCCGCAAGCTGGCGATTGGCCACTGCGCGCAGGTGGGGATACGCAACGTCGATGACGCGGCCGAGCGCGGCCTCGTCGCCGTTGCGCCAGGCTGAAAGAAGATCTGTGAGTGCGGCAGTCACGGTGCCCGAGTGTAACCATGCCATCCCGCCGCTGTTGGGGAGCCCGTCATGAATGTATCGGATGAGGGCCAGGTGCTGAGCTGGTTCGAGCGCGCGCTCGAGCAGCCGGCGGCGGCACGCATTCGCTGGCTGGTCGAGCAGCGCCTGCCGGAATGGCTTCACGCCCGGGTCCAGAGGCTGGTGGAGATAGAAGACCGACTGGAGGACGACTTTCTCGAACCCTCGCCGGGACTGTCTTCCCACGCTGTTCCGGCCGAGCTTCCGCAGCCGGGACAGGTGATCGGCCGCTATGAGGTGATCCGCGAGATCGATGCCGGCGGCATGGGCATCGTGTATCTGGCGCGCAGGGCCGATCGCGCTTATGAGCAACAGGTGGCGATCAAGGTCATCCGGCCCGGACACCTGAGCGCGGGGCCCTCCTTCCGCCGTAGCCTGATCGCGCGTTTCGAGAATGAGCGCGCGCTGCTCGCGCGGCTTACTCATCGGAATATCGCGCGCATTCTCGATGGCGGCACCTCGGACTCGGGGTTGCCTTACCTCGTGATGGAGTACGTGCAGGGCGACTCGCTTCTGGCCTATTGCGATCGGCATCGGCTCGACATTCCGGCGCGCGTTGCCCTGTTCCGCAAAGTCTGCGATGGGGTACAGGAGGCGCATCGACATCTCATCGTCCATCGCGATCTCAAGCCCGAGAACATTCTCGTGACGGTGGAGGGCGAACCTCGCCTGCTCGACTTCGGTATCGCGCGCACGCTCGAAGGCGCGGAAAACCCGGACAACAACGCGACCCTGCTCACCGCCATGACGCCCGCGTACGCGAGCCCCGAACAGGTTCGGCGTGAAGCGCTCACGACCAGCTCAGACGTGTATTCGCTCGGCGTCGTGCTGTTTCAGCTGCTCGCCGGCATGCGGCCTTATGAGCTCGGTCGCCTCACGCCCGCCGAAGCAGAGCGCGTCGTGATGGAGTCCGCGCCTCTGCCGCTGCGTATTGCGTTAACGCGTGCAGCGCTGCCGGAAGCGGAACGTGCGCGCCGCCGCCCGCAAATCACCGCAGATCTGGATCGTATTCTCGCCAAGGCGATGCATAAGGAAGCGAACCGACGTTACGCCTCCGCGCAGGAGCTGGCAGACGAGCTCGGCCGATTCCTCGAGGGCCGGCCGATTCTGGCGCATCCGGATTCGGTGCTCTATCGTGCTGGAAAATTCGTGTCACGACATCGGGCCGGCAGCGCACTTGGCAGCGTCGCTGTTCTGGCAGTGCTTGCGGCGATGGGAGTGGCGTTCTGGCAGGCGAATCAATCGCGCCAGGCCGCGCGTGACATGAAGTCGATCAATGCGTTTCTGCTCGACGTGTTGCAGATGTCCGATCCGTTCGACGCGGGCAGCGAGCTTACATTGAGCGCGGCGCTCGATCGTGCCGCGCAGCTCATCGATACGCGCTTCGCCGCGCGGCCTGATCTTTCCGCGGAAATCCGTTTCGGAATCGGCTACAGCATGGTGAGCCGTTACCGGCTCGAGTCCGCAGAGAAGCAGCTCGAACGGGCCCTCAGCGAAAGCCGATCCGAATTCGGTGATCGCGACATTCGCACGCTGCGCGTAGTCGAAGGACTCGCGGGACTTCGACAGGAACAGGGCCGTCCGACGGACGCGCAGAAACTGTTCGAAAGCGGCATCGCCGGCGTCGAGAAGGCGGGCCTCGAGCGAGATCCGTTGTACGTCGACCTGCTCGGCAATCTCGGCAACCTGTTTCTCGTCCAGGAGCGCTACCCCGAGGCCCAGCGCTATCTCGAGAAAGCGCGCGAAGTGGCAAATCGCCAGGGATCGGGGCAATTGACGCTCGATGACGTGAACCTGACCAGCAATCTCGCGCACGCCGCGCATGGCCTGGACCAGCTCGAGCGGGCCGATGCGTTGTACGCCGACGCGCAGAAGGGATTTGAAACGCTGTATCCCAACGGCAATCCGGATCTCGCCATCGTGCTCAATAACCGCGCGCTGCTGGCGGAAGATCGCGGGCGCCCGCGTGAAGCGCTCGCGCTTCACGAGAAATCGCTCGCGATCCGCAGACGAGTGTTCGGAGGCGATCACCCTTCTGTCGTCGTTGCGCTCGGCAACGTCGCACGGATGGCCGTGGAAGTGGGAGAAGCGGCCCGTGCGCTACCCATCGCGGAAGAGGCCATCTCCATGGCCGACCGCGTATATAAGGAGCCGATCGGCCGGCATGCATACACCTACGCAACGTTGGCGCAGGTGCGGCTCGCGAATGGCGACACCAACGGCGCCGTTACGGCGTGGGAACATGCGTCCGAGCTGCTGAAGAAGACGCAAAACGCGCCGCCGAGTACTGCGCAGTATCTGGAGCGGGTGAAGACTGCGGTGTGTGCAAAGAGTCATGCGGTGTACTGCGGGGGGCGGTGAGATCGATGCTGCGCGAGGCGCAGCCTGGCATGGTGGCGTCCAGCCTCGCCTGGCGACGTTCAGCCTGGCATCGCCGCGTCCAGCCTCGCATGGCCGCGTCCAGACTCGCATGGCCGCGTCCAGCCTCCTCGCCGTTTTGCTTTTTTCGGCGCGTTCGCCGCTCTCGCCGCTCAAGTGATGGCCCACACCGCCTGGCGTCTCTGCAAACGATGAACGAACATCATCGGGAACGCTGTGATTGCAAGCCCCACCCCAACCCAGAAAAACAGGATCGGAAGCCGGGTTTCAGGCGACACCGCGACAAAGCCCAAACTCACGATCAACCGCACACCCACCTCGAGGAAATCGATGCGCCCTGAAGTGACAAATCCGTCGATGAAGCGATGGACGATCGCCGGACGTAGAAAAAACAGCGTGCTAAGGACCAGCAGCCACGCCGCAGAGACCCACACCACCGACCGCCACACCCATATCAGCAAATCGTTTGGCGCCAGTGCTTGCGCAACCTCATTCATCCATGCCTCCCACTGTTCGCCCGCCACGGTGAGAATGCCACGATGAAGCGCGCCGCTTTCATTTTCGCGATCGTGGGAATCGCATCCGGTGTTCTTCTTGTTATCGCGCCATTCTACTTCGGCACGCCTACTGGGTCAGTGGCGTCGTTCATCATGCCGGGCGTGTTCGGCGGCCTGCTCATAGCGACACACCGCTTGAACCTCAAACGGTTGCGCGATCCATACTCATCTTATCCACGCGCAAGGCTGCTGATATTCAATGGGCTGCTGCTGGCGTTCTTCGCTCTGGCGTTCATTGTGTTGTACCAACGCGGCGAGAGTTTTCGGCAGCGGCCCATTTTCGCGGCGATGTTCCTGTTGCTCGGGCCGCTACCGCTCTTCGTCAACGCTCTGAACCTGACTCTGTCCGGCGCGAAAACAATGACACCGAACGGTGAACGTCCGAAGTAGCCACCGCGTCGTAGTGGACCGCGTCAGCTTTCGAGGGGCTGATGATGGCCGGTGACGAAATCCCCGGCAAAAATAGCGAATCCCGGTTGCACGTCATGAAAGTCGTGCTAGTCTTATCGCATCGAAGGAACCTTGCGTTCCCTCATTGGACCGAAACCGACATGCTCTCGATCAACGGAAAAGCCCTGTTCGCAACGCTGCGCGATACCTATCGCGGCGCGCTCGGCCGCCCGTCGATTGATATGGGTCGCTGGTTGCTGCCGCTCGCGCGAGATTATCGCGTACACGGTACCCCACCCATTCGGTAACCGCCTTCAGGCTCTCGGCCCCGAAGGCATCCGCCGGACGGGGCACCCAACGGGAGCCCACACCACCTGAGATCCCCTCAGCGTCGGTTTGAAAAATCCCAGAAGTGTTCCGCCCGCGAGGTAAAGCCCTCGACGGCATCGCGTGCGTTTGCGCGCGATGTTCCTGCGACGCTCGCCGTCCAGGCTGTTGTTTAACAATTTAAATCGATGAAGGGCTCTCATCCTCGCATCGCACGCTCGCATCGCATTCGGCATGCCACTATTTTCTCTCGATTCATGAGCAGGCTTCGGTAGCGGGACACCCGCTTCCCACCTTCACCCGCCCAATACAAATCTTGCGCCCGTGGCGGCCATGAAGACGCGCTGCATTCCACTGCAGTGATCGAAGCTTGTGTCGGTTCGAATCCCGACCGGGCGCGTCCCTTCGCACGCTACGTTAACTCAGCGGCTAGAGTGCTCGCCTGTCCAGCGAGAAGTCGCGGGTTCGACTCCCGCACGTAGCGCCATCTTTTTCATTGTCCCTCTGCGTCCGCTTAGCTCAGTGGTAGAGCACTCGGCTGATAACCGAGAGGTCTCCGGTTCGAGTCCGGAAGCGGACACCAGCTATCGGCGTGCAGTGGCGAAGCGGCCTAACGCATCGGCCTCATAAGCCGACCATCGATGGTTCGAATCCATCCTGCACGACCACTGGAACAGCACGCCGATCGAGGTCGGTCCGATCACCAGGCTGGCGGATCTTGACCACGGTTGTCACCACAGCCAAACAAGTGAGCAGCGGCCAGTCGCACTTCGAGCTCCCATGCAAATCCGCGGCAGGCAACAACCCATCGACACGCGCGCTAGACAAATCCGCCGCGCGCCGTTTATGATAAACCTATTGGTTAATTAACCCCCGAGTTGAACTGTATGCAGGATCCCCTGAGTCGTACCTTCTCCGCCCTTGCCGATCCGACCCGGCGGGCGATGCTCGCGCGGCTGTCGGAGGGCGAAGCGAACGTCTCGGAATTGGCCGAGCCGTTCCTGAAAAACATGAGCCTGCCGGCGGTCACCAAACACCTGAAAGTGCTCGAGAACGCGGGCCTCGTGAGCAAGGGTCGGAACGCGCAATGGCGGCCCTGCAAGCTGAATGGCGAGCCGCTTCGCGAGGCGGTGGACTGGATGGAGCAGTACCGCGCCGCCTGGGAAGACCAGCTCGATCGACTCGGCGCTTACCTGAAATCGAAAACCCAAGGGACCCGTCATGGCCGCAAGAAATAAGACGAACGTCATCTCGCTCACCCGCGTTTACGACGCGCCGCTTCAAGCAGTGTGGGAGGCTTGGACGATTCCCGAAGAGATTGCGCAATGGTGGGGCCCGCGCGGTTTCACGCTCACCACCCACAGCCGCGATTTCCGTACAGGCGGCCACTGGCACTACACGATGCACGGACCGGATGGCACGGACTACGAGAACACCACGCAGTACCTCGAGGTGGTGCCCCAGCAGCGCATGGTCTACGACCATGGTGGCCATCAGGATCGTCCGCCGCTGTTTCGCGTAACCGCGCTGTTCACTGAGCGCGACGGCCGCACGCAACTCGACTTGAGCATGGCGTTCGCGACACCTGATGTGGCGGAGGAAACGCGCGGCTTCATCAAGAAAGCCGGCGGCGACGCTACGTGGGACCGCCTCGCCGAGCACCTTGGCAGACGCAATGCGGGTGCGGAGCAGTTTTTCATCAACCGCGCCTTCGACACCGACATCGAGCACATGTATGAGATGTGGACTGACCCCGAACACATGGCCCAGTGGCTGCCGCCTACGGGCGCCACCATGCGCTATCTGCGGGTGGAACCGAGCGTCGGCGGCACATCTTTCTATGCGATGACCTTTCCGAATGGCGCGACGATGTACGGGCTCATCAAGTACCTCGCACTCGAGAAACCGAATCGCATCGTCTACACGCAGCAGTTCTGCGACGAGAAAGAACACGTCATCCGGCCGCCCTTCTTCAAGGACTGGCCCGAGACCATGCTGTCCACCGTGGAGCTGACCGCTGAAGGCCCGGACCGCACGCGCGTCACCGTGCGCTGGGAACCGCGAGACGCTACTGCCGCGGACATTGCCGAGTTCGTCAAACAACGCGGCAGCATGACGATGGGCTGGACTGGCAGCTTCGACAAGTTGGAGAGCCTGCTCGGCTGAGCCGTTGAATCAGACGTAAGTGAGGCGTCGGCCGATACGGCTGGCGCCTCACTCTGCTCACGGCGCGCTGCTCACAGCCACACCACTCACAGCCACACTACTCACAGCCGCACTGCTCACAGCCGCACTGCTGACGGCCGCATTTCCGCTCCGACCGCACCACCGCGCCCTCGCCTGCGCAAATAAATCACCTGCGCAGCAACCCCCACAATCAGCGCAACGAGCAAGGTCGCTTGAGCCCCCACCAACAAAGGTGCATTGAGGCTCGTTACCAGCGGATGCCCATCCGGCACCCGACGCAGCGTCTCCGTGATGGTAGGAAGCATCAACAAGAATGCTGTGACGCTCAGGCAGATCGTCTCGATATAGGCACCCGCGCGCCCAAATCGTTGGCTCCCGCGGCCAACACCGTAGCCGACCAGCAGCAGCACGATCGTCAGTGCACCGATCACATAGCTCACCGGCTGATGCGCCACCAGAAACACCGTGGCAGCGCCGATCAACATCGAAACGAAATAGATCGTGCCGGGCAGCGATCGAGGCACGATGCGCCCGTAGCGCACGAACATGTATAAGGCCAACGGAATGGCGGGCAAGCTGCCCAGCGTGTGCACCCAGCCCAGAGGAGAGATTCCAAACATAACGGCAATCCTATAAAACCCGAACGAATCAACCCAGGCCGCCAATGTAGTGCCGGAGCGCTCGTACCGACATGATGGAATCGCTGCAAGACTTGATCATTCGTCCGGAACTGCAGCTGCAGGGCCTGGCGACGGGAGACCTGCTGTCGCAGGTGCTGGCGCAAATTCGGCTGACGGGCGATCGCGTCTATTCCACGCCCTTGCAGGCCAAAGCACGGCTGGCGCTGGAAGCGCAAGGCGCTCATCTGTGCGTCCTGACGGAAGGTCGTTTGAAAGTCGCGCGAAGCGGCGAGCCGCCCGCCCTCATCGAGGCCGGCGATCTTTTTCTGATCCCGCGCGATTCCGAAATGCTGCGCATCACGGCGACTCACGGGCCTGCATCGCTGATCGTCTGTCGCTTCTGGTTCGACGCCGGCAGCCTGCGAGCGATGATCTTCGCCCTGCCCTGGCTGATTCACCTGCGCAAGGCCGAAGCGAGCGAATGGCTCGAGCGCATGGTTCATTTCGTGCTCCTCGAATCCGATAACGTGCAACCGGGCGGGGCGTTGATGATCTCCCGGTTGATCGATCTCATCGTGATTCGCACGTTGCGCACCTGGGTTCACCAGGGCCGGGCGTTCGGATGGCTCGGGGGTCTTTCCGATGAGCGCGTCGCCCGCGCGCTGAGAAAAATCCACGAACAACCGCTGCAACGCTGGAGCATCGATGCGATGGCCAAAGTCGCACGGATGTCGCGTTCGAGTTTCAGCGAGCGATTCACCGCGCTCGTCGGGCGCTCGCCGCTGCGGTATCACAACGAATGGCGTCTGACGCTCGCGCGAGACATGCTGACCCGACGCGGCGCCCGGGTCGGTGAGATTGGCATCGCCATCGGCTACGAGTCGGAGGCTGCGTTCAGCCGCGCGTACAAGGCCTTCTTCGGCCAATCACCGCGTGAGCACCACAAAGCTTTGAAAAGCACGGCGGAGTAGCGCCGAGACACCGGTAGCGCCGCTGCACCAAGGACAGTAACGACACGCCCCCTGTCTTTCGACAGCAGTCTGCGCATACCAACGCCATATGTTCGAACGGCTGCCATTCTTTCATCCTTCGCTGCATGCAGCGGAAGCAAGCCCCACCCGAATCCCTGCCGATTTCCAGGAGACCCTCATTCTGGCTCAGCGTCGCCCGATGGATCGCGAGCGGCGTGAATTCCGTCGCTCATTTCATCCCCCTGCTTATCGCGAGCCTGTTCTCGCGCAGGCTCGCGTGGACGATCTACCGCCACTGGGGGCGCTACACCTTCCGCATCTTCGGCATCACGCTCTCGCTACGGGATGACAACCAGTCGCGCGCGCAAAGCGAGCCTGACGCCACACCCCATCTGTATGTGTGGCTCAATCAATCGAGCCTCGTGGAAGCGGTGGCCTTCGCGCAATTGCTGCCGCGTTGGTACACGATCGGCAATATCGAATACGCACTGATGCCGCTGCTCGGCTGGGCGCTGGCGCTGACCGGCAATATCGTGATCGTCCGTCAATGGAAATGGCAAGCCAAACGCGGCATCGAACGCGCGGCCACACGTCTCGGGCGCGGAGAAAACTGGCTCATCAGCATCGAAGGCGCGCGCAGTCCGGATGGCAGACTATTACCCTACAAAAAAGGGCCTGCGGTGATGGCCCTGCGAAGTCAGGCGACGATCATCCCGATGTTCGTGCACGGCGCGCGCGATGTCCTGCCCCATGGTGAGTGGCGCGTTCGGCCGGGTCACATTGCCGTTCACTTGCACGAGGCGATTCCGACTCGCGGCCTGTCCTATGAGGATCGCGGCGCGATGCTCGAGCGGCTGCGCGCACTCGCCGAACGTGAATTCCGCCAAACCCAGGCAACCTGGGCCGCTGGGGCGAGCGGTTCTCCAGCGACCCTTCCAGTGCTCGATCGGCAGGCGCGAGGCCTACGTTCTTCCCAGCTCGGCTAGAAGCGCGCGCGGCGTCACGCCAGCGATCGCATGAAACTCGTCGATGAGATGTGCTTGATCGTAGTAGCCCGTCTCCGCAGCGATGTCAGCCCAACTCATGCGACTATCGTCACGGCCCGCGCGTAACGCGCGATGAAAGCGCGCGAGCCGGGCGAACGCCTTCGGGCTCATGCCTACCCTTTCGCGAAAGACGCGACGGAGATGGCGCTCACTCAGATCGAGCTCCATCGCAACCTTGCGCACGTTGACGCTGACCAGTCGCTCCGCCGCTTCGTGCACCAGTGGGGTCAGGGCATCGTGGGCCCGTGCGCTGGCGAGACGTTCGGCGATGGCGCTCTCGACAATCGCGGCGGCTTCGATCATGTCGCCTACGTTGACGAGCCGATCGAGAAGCTGCTGCACCGTCGCGTCACCCCACAACTCATCGAGCGGGAGGATGCAGCCGCCGATCGCAGAGGCCGGCACGCCGAGCACCGCCTTCGACGCACCGAGGTGAAGGCGCGCGGTCACGGCCCGTTGGCCGCGACGGATGAACTTTCGGCGCACGGTCTGCTGCATGCCGAAAGCGTAAATATCGAGACCGCCGCGCGTCGTGGGCCCGAAGCGCACGATGATTTGCATCTCCGGCCGCGGAAGGGCGACGCGTTGATCATCGCGATCGAACTCATCCACAAAAAAGCCGGCCACGGCAGACGCCGTCGACGGGCCGGGCGGAATACGCTTACGGTTGAGCTCATGCTTGTGCATGGGCCCATTGTGCTGCCACGGATTGAGGGCGAGCAAGCTTCGACGCGCGTGTCCGTTTCTTCCAATTCAGGGCATGGGTCGACAGCTACATTGCGCGCATGAAAATTCTTGTGACCGGGGCAACCGGAAAAGTGGGAAGCCGCCTGACGAAACGACTCGCCCAGCGCGGTAATCTTGTGTACGCCCTCGTGCGTGATCGGGCCCGCGCCGAACACTTGCGCGTTAGTGGTGTAGAGCTCATCGAAGGCGATCTACTCGAGGCCGATACACTCGCGGCCGCGGTGAGCGGCATCGATGTTGTGGTCCACTGTGCCGCATTCTTCCGGGGCGCGACCGACGAGCAGGCGCACGCGACTAATGACCTCGGCACGCGACATCTTGCGAGCGCGGCTCGGTCCGCTTCCGTGAAACGCTTTATCTTTACGAGCACTGGCCTGGTCTATGGCTCGAACGGCGGTCGTCTCGCCAGCGAAGAGGATCGCTCCACGCCCACTGCCGCATACCCCGTAAGCAAGCTCGCGGCGGAGCGTTATCTGCTCGCGTTGGACGGCCTCGACGTGCGCGTGCTTCGATTGCCGTTCGTCTACGGAGACGGTGATCCGCACATCCGGGAAGTGATCGCGGTGATGCGAGGGTTTCCGCCCAACCAGCGCATGTCGATCGCACACCATGCTGATGTCGCTCAGGCGGCGATGCGCCTGATCGATGCGCCTTCCCCTTCGTATCGCATTTACAACGTGGTCGACGACGACGCGCCTGAAATTGCCACTCTGTTTGCAGCGGTAGGTGCGCCTCCTCCAGACGGCTCGGACGCAGCAAAAGCGACTGCTTTCGACGCGCTTCTCGACGGCCGCCGGATCCGCGAGGATCTCGGCTTCAAGCCTGTGTTCCCGCGCCTCGCAGACGCCGTTGCCGCGGGCAGCGCCAGCTGATATCTGCCTGCGCGCAAGACGCGCCACTACAAAGAAGAAGTGCTGCAAGCCCCGAAGCAGCCTCCTGCGGGGACTTCCTACGTCGAAGGTCCCTAACGCCCGGGCTGCCCATTCGCCCCCGTCGCTCTGGCATGCCGCATGCAAAACCCCAGTCGTTCTCGAGTCGAGACTCTCGCTACCGGACATAAGTTTGTAGCTGCGACACAACGACACACGACCTGGAGACTTCGATGAATCTTCGCGATTCGCTTTTGAGCTTTGCCACCCCGACCATCGCCCTTCCCTGGCTGCAGGAGGCGTTGGCAAGGCGCGCGGTCAACGTGCGCATCGTCCGGGCATGCCTGCGGGAGTTCGTTCTGGATGCCAACGCAGCCGCGCGCAAGCTGGCAGACGGTCCGACCGGCCGCAGCTACATGGCATGTTTGCGCGAGCAGATCGAAATTCGCGCAGAATTTATACGCATCTGGACATTGTCAGATGACCGGATCAGCGCGCACGACCAGACTTACGAACGGCTTGTAAGGATTGCGCGCAACTATGCGCTGCCGCGCCCCTGGAAGCTGTCCGTGCCCGTGGCTTACGAGAGCCGGGGCGGTACACCTACCTATCTCTATTGGGCCAGTGCCACATGATGTTCGAACAGCGCATTCGCCTTCAAACGCGCCGCAGCCAGATCGACGAAAGCCCGGACCTTCGCCGCAGCGTGAAGTCCCTCCGCATGAACGATATGGATCGGCAACGGTGGCTCTTCATATTCAGCCAGCACGATTCGCAGCCGGCCATCCAGCAGTTCCGGGCCGATCTGATAATGGAGCACCCGCGTTAGGCCCCACCCGGAAACCGCCGCGGCGATGGCCGCTCCGTTTGTATTGCATTGTAAGTTGGCGCGGATGGCGACCCGAACATCGCGCGCGAACCGCCACTCTGCCGAGGCCCACGCACTCGTTGCAGCAGCGACGCGATGATTCTTCAGCTCGATCGGCGTCGTCGGCACATCGTGCTTCTTGAAGTAAGCTGGCGCTCCGCAGATCACATGCCGTACGGATCCCACTTTGACGGCTGTCAGACCGGAGTCCGGCAATTCGCCGATCCGGACCGCTACATCGATTCCCTCTTCGACGACGTTGACCACGCGGTCGACGAATAACGTCCGCCCCAGCACGGAGCGATATGTGTCGAGATACTCCGTTACGATCGGCAGCACGTACATCTGCCCGAACAAGACCGGAGCAGTCACGGTGAGCGTTCCGGAAGGCTTTGAATACGCACCCGCTGCCGCGGCATCCGCTTCAGCGATCTCCGCCAGAATGCGACGACAATCCTCGAAGTACCGGGCGCCCGCTTCAGTCAGCTTCACCGACCGTGTGGTCCGGACGAACAGGCGGGCTCCGATCAACTTCTCGAGGCCCGCCACCGCCCGAGTCACCGCCGGGGCGCTCATGCGCAGATGGCGGGCGGCCTTGGCGAAACTCGACGTCTCGGCCACCTTCACGAAAATGCGCATGACCTGCCAGCGATCCATTCGAACCTCGTCTCGCCACTGCAGGATTAATAACAGAGCCGGCGCCGCGCCTTCAATCAGACGAGCGATCCGCGCAACGGGAGCGCGGCCGGCCGTCGCACGACGTGCCGGGCTTGGAAGGTCCAGAGCCGCTCGGCACCTGGAAACCGCGCGATCTCGGGCGAGTCCAGGATAACGTGCGCATCGCCCGTCATCTGCAGGACATCGCCTGTCTCGAAATCGATGAACAACAGCCCCGCCCTGCCGTTCAGGAGAATGTTTCCGAGCGTCGAGAAGAACAGGTTGCCTGAAAAATCCGGGATCGTCAGAACGCCGTCATCGCCAATATGCACGAAACCGGCCGGGCCGCCGCGGTGTGAAACGTCGACCTGACGACGGTCTTCGCGATCCGCATAGGAGGCGACGAAGAACGTGTCCGCAGCGTCGATGATCTTGCGCGCGGGCGGATCGATCGTGGTACCTGTCTCGACGGATCCCGTGAATGGAGCGTCAGGCTCGCGGACGAGCTCGGAGTCCCGCCGCTGGATGTACTGAGGGCAGTTGCCGAAACTCTGGTCGACCCAGACGCGCAGCGTGCCTGCCGGAGAGTCACGCAGTACGCCGTTCAGACGATTCCGCCGGCGCGTGTGCAGCTCGATTCCCAGCAGCCCGATTGCGTTGCCTTCTTGCAGCCCTTCACTCGCTGGATCGCGCGGATCTGCCCTCGCGTCGATGTCGAGCACATACGGCGTGGGAGCGACCATGAAACCCGGCTTGCCGGCCAGCAAAGTTGCCCATGCGTCGCCATGCTGATCCACGCTTCCCGCAATGATGAAGGGCAGTTGCGCAAAGAATTCGCGGTGTTGACCGAGCATGTGGTTGCGGATGGCGCGCTTCCCAACCACCTCCATCCGCTCGGCGACTCCGACTGTCGCCTGCAGAGCCTTTTCCCCGGAGTGCCAGATAGACATCATGCCGTAGATTGCGGGCCAACCCAGGCGATGAGAAGCGTCAGCCCCGGCAATTCACCGTTGCGTCGAACGCAAGAATTGCCGAAGACCTCGTGCGAAGGTCTTCACGATGCCACGCCGAGCCAGACACCCAGACCTGCCGCCGGGGGGAATCCCGCGGCTTGAGCTTGCTGGCCCAGCGCGCGCACACGGCGCGAAATCGGTCGCCCGTGGGCATCCGTCGACTGACGAAGAAACCGCGCTGCTCATCCACCGCGAGCTTTTCCACGCACACGAATCTCACCCGTGGCGGCATCAACTCCGACTTCGACGAAATGCGCGCCGAACGTCGACTGCTGTGGTTTCTTTTTTCAGGGCCTCGTCGAGCTCGATGGCATCTTCCGCAGCGAGAGGTTGAGCTTCCGCCGCTCGCGCGATCGGCACCGCGCGACCGGCACCGCGCGACCGGCCGAGCGAATATCCCCCTCCGCGAAGACCGCATCCGCACTCGCCAGCTCCATTCCTGCGCAATCGACGAACGCAGCTTCATGCAGGCCGCGTAAACGCCCGCCGTCGAACAATTGCCGCCCCACTGCCCGCCTGAGCCCGCGGACACAGGACCGCTGCGAGAAAGGCACTGTCTGCGGCTCAGGACCTGACTTGCTGGCCTGAGGATCATCGGCCGACGGCTCCAAGCGGCACGCCCAACTCCGCTTTGCGCTCGAAACAGGCCGCGACTGCCGTTGCGCCGACGGCGCTGAACACGTGCTGCTTCGACATCGGGAGTGAGGCGACATGCCGCGCAGCAGCGGCGTCGATGCTTGCGCAGCAAGGCACCTCTGTCAGGCCTATTTTGGAATAACTCTTCCGCAACCGTGATCCGGCGCCGCGCGCTACCATCAGCCGTCACGTGAAATGGCTTGGATTCGCGCTATCGTTGAAGTGCCACACGTCAGTGCACTGCCGTGAACCGGCGCCGGTCACGCCGCCTCCCCCGTCGTATAGAGCATCGAGTCCGCCAACCATGTCGTCAGTCACCTGTTCGGTCCTCGCGCTCGCCGCCCCATCCGCGGCGCAGCCTGCGTGACCGTGTACGACACACATGCGTAATTCGATGCAACGGACCAAGGACGGGCTCTTCAGCCGAGCGCCCGCACAGCGCAACCTGAATCGTGCAGCGCGCCCCGACCCCCTGACGGCGCTGCTGACTCGTGCGCAGTTCTTCGAACGGCTGGAGCTCGCGATCGACCATGCGAAAGCGAGCGGTGAGATCATCGGGCTGATGCTCCTGAACCTCGATCACTTCAAGGAGCTGAACGCCCGGCACGGTCGTGTGTTTGCGGACCTGGTGCTCGTCGGCACGGCACAGCGCCTCATCGACTGCACACGGGTGGGCGATGCGATCGCGCGAATCGGCGCCGACGAGTTTGCCGTGATTCTGCAGAATCTGACGAACCTCGATGCAGCGACCCTCGCGACCGGGCGGCTGCTCACGGTGCTTGCATTCCCGCACAGTCTCGAGAATCGAAAGGTCGTCGTCACAGGCACCGTCGGTGTGGCGCTCTACCCCGATCACGCGGACAGCGCCGATGCCCTGCTGCGTTGCGCGGACTTCGCTATCTCGCATGCGCGCGAATACACCCGCAACACCTGCCGCTTCTATTCGCAGGAGCTTCACGAGAAGCGCAAGGATCACGAAGCGTGGCGCGCGAGGGTGGCCAAAGGCCTCGCCAGCCTGACACCGCGCGAGCGCGAAGTGCAGCAGATGCTGGTGGCGGGAAAATCCAACAAGGCCATGGGCAGCGCGCTGGGGACGAGCACCCGCACGATCGAGAATCATCGCGCCAGCATCATGAACAAGATGGCGGCGGAATCGCTGCCCGAGCTGGTGCGCATGGTGATCGAGGTGGGCGGCTCACTCCCCGTCTTCGAGCAAATCGACGACGCAGAAAATCCCGCGAAGGACTGACGTGAACGGCGCGCGCGGGCCGAAACAACTTCAGTATTCGACCGTCAAACTGATGGCGGCAGTGTAGAAGCTGGACGGCAGCAACCGAAAACCAGTGGTCTGGATCCTGCCATACAGCGTCACAGTCTGAATGGTGCCGTCCCGGTTGATCCCCAACGCGGTTGTCCGTCCAGCGCGCGACCCGCCGTGACGCCACGTAGCTTGATGACCGATCCATTGTTGGCCGGGTTGCCGACGTTGATGGCGCCCGCGGTGTACTCGCGGATTTCGCCGAGCGTCTTCAGGTTCGCGACCTGGATGAAGTCGCCGCCGCCGCGCATTTCGATTCTGGCTCCTGCGCACGCACCTCGACCGTATGCGAATCGATCACCCGGTAGCTCAAAGCGGAGTCGGCAAGCAGGCGGTCCAAGGCGCTCGTGAGCGTGTATTCGCCGACGAGCAATAGTCCGGAAGAGCGCGCGTGAGGGTCTATGGTACTTTGGTATCAGCCGGGTGGGTGCGTTTCGCAGCGATGAGGCGACGACCCGGCACACATTCAAACACGATAGGAGTGACGACTTGGAGACGATCGGGCGCGACCTGACCGAAATGCAACGAGTCCCTCTGGCGCAATCACACGTTGCAGCGATGCGCGCGATCGGGTCGGTCCGGCATTACCCGGCCGGCACGTTCCTGGTGCATCCCGGCGACCCGGCGGAACGCTTCGTGTACGTCGAGGAAGGTGAGATCGAGGTGGTAAACCCCTTCACCGGCGAGCGCTTCGTGCCCTCGACGCTGGGGCCGACGCAGTTCATGGCTGAGATTTCATTCTTGAATGGCGGCACCTGGTCCATGCCGATGCGCGCCGTTTCCGATACCCGCGTGCTGGAGGTGCCACGACCCGCGATGCTGCGGTTGATGTCGGAGATTCCGGAGATGTCCGACATCATCATCACGGTCATGGCCGCACGGCGCCGCCGTCAGCTCGAGGCACGCAACAGCGCGCTCGTGCTCATCGGCGAAGAAGTCGATCGTGATGTCCGACGCATCGCCGAGTTCGCCAGTCGCAACCGCCTGCCCTATTCGTCTTATCCGGTGGGAAGCGCGGAGGCGAAGCATACCGCCAACAGCTGCGCGATTGCGGAAGATCGCCCGGCCGTGATCTTCGGCCGCGATCGTGTCATCACCGACCCGACACCGGAAAAAGTCGCGCGACTGCTCGGCGTCAACTACGACCTGGCAGAGGACGAAACCGTCGATGTGCTGATTGTCGGCGGCGGTCCCGCCGGTGTCGCGGCGGGACTCTATGCGGGTGCCGAAGGCCTCAGTGCGCTCGTGGTCGAAGACACGGCGATCGGCGGCCAGGCCGGCACGTCGAGCCGCATCGAGAATTACATGGGTTTTCCCACCGGCATCTCCGGCGCCGATCTCGTGTGGCGCGGCGAAGTGCAGGCCATGAAGTTCGGCACGCGGTTCGTAATGCCGCGGCGTGTGACTCAACTCGAGCGACTCGAAGACCTGCGATTCTGTGCGACGCTCGACAACGGACAGCGCGTTCGGGCGGGTGCGGTCGTCATCGCAACGGGCGTCCAATACAAACGCCTGCCCATCGATCGATTGACGGAGTTCGAGGGCGCCGGCGTCTATTACGCCGCCACGGAGAACGAGGCCCGTCACTGCCGGAACGCGGAGATCGTTGTCATCGGAGGCGGAAACTCGGCAGGCCAGGCGGCGATGTTCCTGAGTCGCGCATCGAGGCACGTTCGGCTGCTCGTGCGCGGCACGTCGCTGGCCTCCTCCATGTCGAGTTATCTGTCGAGCCGACTGGCGGCCGACCCCTCGATCACCATCGAATACAACGCTGCGGTCGTCGGTCTGCACGGCACCGACCGGCTCGAGGCGGTGACGGTGCGCAATGCGCGGGATCAAACGAATCGCGACATTTCCACGTGTGCCCTGTTCATCATGGTCGGCGCCGAGCCCAACACGGCCTGGCTGTCGGGACTCGTCGAGCTCGATGAGAAAGGATTCGTGCTGACCGGCGATGCGGCCCGCGCCAGCTCGCCCTACGCCACCTCACAGCGCGGAATCTTCGCGGTGGGCGACGCGCGTGCAAGCTCCGTCAAGCGCGTCGCCTCATCGGTCGGCGAAGGTTCGGTGGTTATTTCACACGTCTGGCAGCATCTGAACGGTTGATGTCGGACGAAGGCGCCGGGGTTGCGACGTCCGCAGACTCGATCAACGCGGCGACCTCGCTTGGATGCGACAGCATCACCGCATGGCTGCTGGCCACCTCGATTGTCTTCGCGCCACTGCGACTGGCCATCATTCGCTGCACGCTCGGTGGAATCATCCGATCTTGTGTCGTGACCAGAAACGAAGTCGGCTTCACCTTCCACGCCGGTTTGCCGACCTCGGCCTGCACGGCTGCGAGACCCCATGGCACTTGTGCCGCCGCCATGAAGCGTGTCGTCGAAACAGGAACGTCTGCAGCGAAGGCAGTGGGGAACTTCGCCGGATCGACGAGGCGATGGCCATCCCGCGGCGGCAGCACCGGTGCGCGCGATTCACCCGGCTGCGCTGGGATCTGCGCGATCTTGGCGACGGACTCACCGGTTTCAGGCGCATATGCAGCCACATACACCAGACTTTTCACCTTCGAATTGGCGCCCGCCTCACTGATGATCATGCCCGCGTAGGAGTGACCAACGAGCACGACGGGAAACCGGGCGATGTCGATGACGCTCCGGGTCGCCGCCACGTCGCCTTCGAGCGTGGCACTGGCGTGTTGAACCACGAGGACTTCGTAGCCGTCCTTGACCAGAATATCGTACACAGGTTTCCAGCCCGAGCCATCGACGAAAGCGCCGTGCACCAGCACGATCGACGTGGCCTTGTTCGGGGATGGGTCGGGTGATTGGGCGCTCACGGATTGCGAAACGATGAGCATGAGGACGGCGATTCGAAACAAGTCGGTAGCTCGATGTCTTGTCATGGTGGGTCTCCTTTTGCGAGAGGTCAGAAGAGGCGCGCGCTCAGCACAACGAAAAATATTGAGGTCTGGGTACGGTGGTCTTCGTCCAGAAGCATTCCATACGCGTCGACCGACACGGATCGAGTCACGTCCACACCAACTCCCGCGCCCATCATGTTGCGAAACCATCCGCGACCGCCCTGCTCGTAGAACGCCTCGTCGACGAGCTGAAAGCGCACCACACGCTCCCTGACTTCGACCGGCACAGTCAGTCGAAGACGATTGCGATAGCGCGCGGTGCCGGCATCACTGAATACCCACAGATTGCGGTCATCCAGTCGGAGCGGTCCCAGCGGGAAGACCAGCGTCGCCGCGAGACGCAGCTGACGTTCGGTCTCAGCACCTTCGGCGGACAGAATCGTCGGTGCCGCGGTTAAAAACAGATGCGGCGACAGAACCGTGCGCGCCTCGAGCATGCCAATCGCCACGTCAGTACGGCTCTGCACACCGATGGCCACTGCGTTAACGGAGATCGGACCGGGCTCATTCGCGCCGATGGCCGTTGTTGTCATCAACGAAAGCAGTGCTCCCGCGAACAGCGCTACGTGCCAGCAGCAGCGATGTTCTGACGGCGCCGTTACGGCACCGTCACAACGATCACTTCGCAGGGCAAGCCGCACCGGTCTCGATCCATGCGGCAACCAGCTCGCCGAAAGCCTTTTGAGTGCCGGGAGCCGGTTGCCGCCCCTGCCCTGGGTGCCAGGCCCAGCCGACGAGAGTGTCGAAGGCCAGGTGTTCGTGAATCTTCTCGAGCGTGCGGCCGCCATTTCGCGCAGGGTCCTTGATTTGCTGACAGATCTCGCTCGTATTCAAACCCTGCCAACGCATCGAGGGCGGCGCGAGCATCCAGTGCGCATGTCCCGGGATCGATTCAATCGGTTCGGCGTTCGTCGGCGTGTTCTGCACCTGGTGACAGGTATTACACGGCAGCCCCGGCGGACCGTGCCCTTCCAGATCTGCACGGATCGGCGGATTGTGAGGATGCAGGTCGTCGCCCTGCGTGGGCGTGCGATCGACCGGATGACAGTTCAGGCAGCGCGGGTGTTCGATCACGCGTGCGACCTCTGTGAAGAGCGCCGCCGAGCGCTCCGAACGATCGGGGATCTGCGCAAACGCGCTCACCGGCTTGAGATCCTCACAGAAACAGGCACCGGCGCCCAACACGGCAACAGTCGTCAGCAGCAAGCGATACATCACGCGCTCCTCAGTTGAGCTGGATCGATTGGCAGCGTTCGCAAACGCTTTCCCGTTGCGGCGTACACCGCATTCGCAACAGCCGCGATCACGCCTGACGTGCCGGGCTCGCCGACACCACCCGGATCCGCGGTGCTTTGAATGATGTGCACCTCGATCGTCGGCGCCTCGTTCATTCTCACGACCGGATACGCATCGAAGTTGCGTTGCTGGATGCGGCCTTCGTTGACCGTGATGCGTCCGTAGAGAACGGCCGACAGCCCATAAATCACGCCCCCTTCGATCTGCGCACGCACGATGTCGGGATTGATCACGAGCCCGGTGTCGATAGCGCAAACGACGCGTTCTGCCCGCACTTGCCCCGCGGCGTTCACGTTCACTTGCGCGACGACGGCGAGGTGACTCCCGAATGCGCTGAACACCGAGACGCCACGCCCGCTGCGCGCAGGCAGCGGTGAGCCCCATCCCGATTCGCGCTCCACTCGCTCGAGAACTGCCCGCGCTCGCGGCGCCTGACTCATGAGCGCTTTTCGATACTCGAGCGGATCGCGACGTGCCGCGTACGCCAGCTCGTCGATTGCGCTTTCGACCACGAACACGTTGCGCGTCGGTCCCACGCCCCGCCAGTTACCGGTGTTCAGCCCCGTCGGGGCTTCGTTCGCGGTGAACTCCACGACGACGTTCGGAATGTCGTATGGGCCGCTGGCCGCGTCGACGGCATCGAGGTCGACGCCATCCTTAGAAAACGCCGGCAGCCAGCGCGCCATGATGTTTGGCGCGACGACGCGGTGACGCCAGCTCGTCGGTCGCCCGTTCGCATCGACAGCAACGGTGACGCGACTGTGATTGTGAAAACGAAAAAAGTCGTGCTGCATGTCCTCCTCACGACTCCAGGTGACTTTGAGAGGCGCTTTCACCTGTTTCGCGAACAGGACGGCCTGAAAAACATAGTCTGCTTCGAGGCGGCGCCCGAAACCGCCGCCGAGAAATTGGTTATGGACGGACACGCGTTCCAGCGGAAGTCCCGCTGCTTCGGCGGCCACTTTCTGCGCGCGCCCGACCACCTGGCTGCCCACCCACACGTCGCAACGTCCACCGTCGACTTTCACGGTGCAGCTCAACGGCTCCATCGCCGCGTGAGCCAGCATCGGCATGCGATACGTTTGCTCGAACCGGCGTGCGGCTGAGGCCTCTGCCTGCGAGACATCGCCCACTTTCATCGCGACGAGCGTGTTTCCGTTCAACGCGGCATCTGCGGCGGAGACCAGATTCGCGGTGGTCAGACTGCGGTTTGCGCCTTCGTTCCACTGCGGCGATAGCGCGCGCATTCCTTTCAGCGCGGCCCACGTGTGATCGGCGACGACCGCACAGGCATCGTCGATCTTCAGAACCTGACGCACGCCTTTGACGCGCAATGCCGGCGCCGGATCGACAGACGAAAGCCGTCCGCCCAACACGGGACACGCCTGCACGACCGCATGAAGCACGCCTTGCGGGCGCATATCCAGACCGAAGCGTGCGGTCCCGTTGATCTTGGCAGGCGTGTCGACTCGCTTCTGAGCATGTCCCACGCTTCGGAACGTGTTCGGAGCCTTCAGAGCGGGAGACGTCGGGACGGGGCGGCGCGCCGCATCGTCGGTCAGCGCTCCATAGGAAAGGCTTCGTCCGCTGGAGTGAATCACGCGACCGTTCTCGGCGCGGCATGAATCGACAGGCACCGACCACCGTTGAGCCGCCGCGTCGATCAACATCATGCGTGCGGCAGCGGCGGCAGGCCGCATGGACGCCCATGCACCTCGCAGCGAAAACGATCCACCTGTCGCCTGCTCGCCGAGAATCGGACTCGCGTAGGCCTGGCCGGCTGGCGCCGGGACGAGGGTCACCGCATCCACAGCCACTTCGAGCTCTTCGGCCAGGATCTGCGCCTGCGCGGTATAGGCGCCCTGACCCATTTCGACGTAGGGAAGAACGAGCGAGACCTGGCCTGCTCGATCGATTCGGATGAATGCGGACGGGATGGGCGCAGGCGCTGAAGACTGGGCTCGGCCCGCAAGCGGGAAGCCGATGAGCATGCCGCCGCCCACGGCCGCCGAAACAGCCAGAAATTGCCGACGCGAGATGCTGGGTGCGATGTCATTGCTTGCGCTCATTTCGGCTGCTCGCTCGGCGGCAGCGCTTCGAGATAACTCGCCGCGAGGTGAATGCCGGCGCGAATCCTTCCATAGGTTCCGCAGCGACAGATATTGCCGGCCATCACGAGATCGATATCGTCGTTGGTCGGATTGCGATGGGTTTCGAGCAGCGCGGCAGCCGACATCAGCTGACCGGACTGGCAGTACCCACACTGCACGACATCCAGCTCGCGCCAGGCTCGTTGTAAAGCGCGTCCCGCAGCGGTTTCGTGCAGCGATTCGATCGTTCGAATCTGCGACGATCCCACCGTGCTCACTGGTGTGAAACATCCCCGACGCGGCTGGCCATCCACATGGATCGTGCACGCTCCGCACATCGCGACACCACAGCCGTATTTCGTTCCGGTCAAACCTACGACATCGCGCAACACCCACAACACTGGCGTGTCGCCGTCGACATCGACCTGATGAATTTGTCCGTTCACACGAATCGAGAAGGCCATTGTGTTCCACTCCCGTCGACTGTCGTTGGGGCGACTGGGGCCAGAACGTACGCGGCCGCGTATTTCGGGCCTATCACATGTTTCCGTTATTTCGATGGCGCGGGGTTGCAGGCGGCGCCGCCTGGAGAAAGGAATAACCGGAACACGTGATAGGACCGGCACACTCGGCGGCGTACCTTCAGCGGCATCCTCTACATCGACAGCGCGACCCGCGCGAGGTCTCCCGATGACTTCAATCGCTGCCCTGCCCGATTCGCTTCAATCTCTTCGTTGGAAACATCTCTTCACGCTGAAGCTGGAGGTGACGGCCGTCCAGAAGATTGGCAGCGACCCTGTCATCGGCGTTGTCAGCGGCGGAGAGTTTTCAGGCGCACGACTGAGTGGCCGAGTGCTCGAAGGCGGAAGCGACTGGCAGCGCATCACCTCAGACGGCGCGGCTCATCTCGATTGCAGGATCGTGCTCGAGACGACCCGGGGTGCGTTGATAGCGATGACCTATCAGGGCGTGCGATCAGGACCGGCGGAAGTGCTCGCACGCCTCGCGAAAGGCGAGGCAGTTCGGGCTGAGGAGTATTACCTGCGTATCAATCCGCTGTTCAAAACGCAATCGCCCGAGGATGAGTGGCTCAACAGGATCGTCGCAGTCGGAACAGGTCAGCGCTTGCCGACTGGGCCGGTCTACAACGTGTTCGAGATTCTTTAGCGGATGCGACGGCCGAAAAGGTCGTGGGATCGCCGCTAGTAAATCCGCACCTCCCTCGAGCTACCGTTCTGCCCCGCTGAAAAGCGCGCAGTCGGGCCGGCGGAGCGAGTGCGCGTCGGCAACTCATCGGAGTGATGCGACAAGCCCCTTCGTTGGGCCACTGCGACCGCTTCCGTTCTGCTCGCCGCCTTCAGTTTCGAAAGAATCGCTTTGACGTGCGATTTGGCGGTGCCGATGGAGATCGCGAGCTCCCGGGCGATCGCCTTGTTGCTCGAGCCGCGCATCAAGCCCCGCAGTACAGCGCTCTCCCGCGGCGTAAGCTCTTCGTACGCCATGCTCTCCGCGATTCTCGCTCCCACCGACGCGGACAACGCAGTCCCGCCGCGACTGAGGGTGCGCACGGCTTCGATGAGCTCCGCGGACCGGCATTCGTGCAACAGGAATCCCCGCACCCCGGCTTGCAGCGCGCGTCGAACATACATCTCCCCGTCACTCGTCGCGACGATGAGCACGCTGCCGTTCGTCTTCGGTCCGGCCATCAGTCGCAGGCCCGTTCGATAATCCGCGACGATGATATTCGCGGAATGCGCATGCTTTCCCGCTGGCGAGGCGTCGCCTTCGCTCCACTTTGGAATCACCTCGAACTCGTCGGCGGAGCCCAGCACGGCGCGAATCCCCGCCGCCAGCACCTCGTCCGCATGTACGACCCAGACAATCGGCTTCGCCGCACGACACATGTTGAAATCCCCATACCGCTCGAGTTTCTGCCGACGTTCAACCACCCCGCGACACTATTGGTGTCGCTCGCCGACACTCGCAATCACAGCTTTATGTGATCACTCACGGCGCCCGCTCGCAGCCCGTCCCTCGATCGGGACAACGCGTCGGCCATTCGCACCAGTGAAGCCAACGAGGCAGCGTCCATCTTCTTCATCACCCGACCGCGATGGATCTGCACCGTGATCTCGCTGATGTTGAGCCGATGGGCAATCTGCTTGTTGAGCAAGCCGCCTGACACGAGCGCGAAGACTTCTCTCTCGCGCGGTGTCAGCTGGGTATATCGGGAATGCAGCCCGTCCTGCTCTACACGCTGAGCCCACAACGAGTGAGCCTGACGAACCGCGTAGCGCAATGCCTCGATGAGACGCGTCGCTTCACAGGGCATCGGCAGGAAATCCACCGCACCGGCCTTGACCGCTCTCACACAGGAAGACACGCAATACGCGCGGGTGATGAACATGACCGACAAGCCCGCTCGCGCGAGCGCATGCTGCAGCTCGAAGCCATTTGCATCGGGCAGGACCACGTCGAGGATCGCGCACGCAGCCGAGCAAGGCTTGAAGCTCGCGAGAAACTCAGTTGCCGTCGTGAAGCTGAGGACATGAAGGCCGGCCGAGTGGACCATGGCCTCGATCCAGGCCCGAGCGGACGCGTCGCTGTTGACGATGACGACGATCGGCGCCGCCGGGTCCGGTGCGTGGAGCGGGTCTGCGGGCGGTGTTGGAGTCATGGCAAGGTCCCGTGGGCGTCGGGATCATCCTGCTACGGCTCCTTCGATGCACAAAGACCAAGGCCGGTGGCCGCGATCCCCCTCGATCGGACAGGTTCTGCCACCCTGCCGACTCCCCGTGCACGCCGCGGACGTTCCGCGGTCGCGACCGCGGCGTGCCTTCCGCAAGCGAGTCAGGCGATTTTCTTGAGGGCGGCGAGCAGTTCCTTCGCGAGCGGACCGGCCGATGCCGGATTCTGGCCGGTGATGAGGCGGCCATCGACGACCACGCGCGGCTGCCAGTTGGCCGTCGACGAATACTCAGCGCCTTCAGCCCGGAGCGCATCCTCGAGCTCATACGCAACGTCTTCACGGGCGTAGTCGTACTCCTCTTTCTTGGAGAACGACGTGAGCTTCTTGCCGCGCACGAACGGCACGCCGTCACCGAGATCCACGCCGAGCAGCGAGCACGGACCGTGGCAGACAGCGGTGACGAGTTTGCCAGTGCTCCACGCGCGCACGACCGCCTTCTGGACCTGCGCATTGCGCGCGATGTCCACCATGGGACCGAGGCCGCCTGGGATGAGGATGGCGTCGTAGTCCGCCGCGTCCACCTCGGCCAACTTACGGCTGCGATTCAGCCGGCGGAATGCTTTGCTTTCGATGAACGCCTTCTGCGCAGGATCTTTTTCGTCATAGGCGTCATACGGCGTCCATCCGCCCGCCAGTGACGCGAACTCGACCGCGATGCCCGCGTTGTCGAGCACGTCGAACGGGTGAGCGACCTCGGCGAAGAAGAAACCGGTCTTGCGATTATGGGGGCCGATGACGGCGGCATTGGTCACGATAAAGAGGACATGTTGAGTCACGACGTTGCTCCTGCGTTGAGGGATGATGCGATCAGAGATTCGGAGGGGCGTGCACACCCGCCGCCTGACGCAGCACCGACGAGCATCGGTCGATCTGGGCGGCCAGGGGCATTGGCATGCAGGCGACGTTAGCGACGTCTTCGCATCAGCGAAATAATATGAACCTTTATATCGCTGCGGGGGCGGTCGAGGGCCTTCCGCTCCAAGCGAGGCAGGCAAAGAGCGTGCTGCCTCACACTTCTGAAATAGGTTATTCCTCTTGTGGAACTACTTACGGAAGCGCATCCGTGGTCTCAATGTGCAAACTGCCTCGTTGTTCACGCGGCTTCCGGCAGCGATGGACTACCTTCGGCAACACAGAAAGCGGCGCAAGCGGCTTTGAGTTTCCACAGGAGAGTTTCATGCGCAGGAATGTCGGACAGAAAACCATCGCGGTCACCGCCGGGTTGCTTTGCATCGTCGCCGCGGGCACGCAGATGGGCTGCAGCGGCCAATCCACTCCGCAGGTCGCGACACCCCCGCCTGCGGCTCAAGCGCCCGCTCCCGCGCCTGCTGTCGACACGCGAACCGCGGACCTGGCTGCGCGTGAACAGGCCCTGTCGCAGCGCGAAGCAGATCTCGCCGCACAGGATCGAGCGCGCGAGGTCGCAAAGCAGCAGACGCGCGATATGGCTCGCGATCAGCGCGAAGCCGCGACGCAGGCGGCCGCAGCAAAGAAGGCAAGGATCGAGCGCGCGACCGCATCGAGACGTGCGGAGGCCGAAGACCGGCGAGATTTGGTGAGACCGGCGGCGGCCCCGGCCCCGATTTCATTACGGGTTCCGGCCGGCACGCAGCTCACGGTGGCGTTGACCTCTGACCTGTCGAGCAAGACGGCACGACCCGGTGATCCTTTCGAGGCCCGTCTCGTTTCGGACCTCATGATCAACGATCGACGCGCAGTCAACGGCGGCGCACGCGTCACCGGCACCATCACGGATGTCATCTCCGGCAGCAACGCAATCGGCGGCACGCCGATGCTCGGCCTGCGGTTCGATCACCTGCAGCTGAACGACGGCGAGCAGATGGCGATCAGCGGCGAGCTCCGGCAGGAAGGCAACAGCGAAAAAGGCCAGGACACCGCCAAGATTCTCGGCGGCGCGGCGGCCGGTGCGGTGCTGGGCCACCAGGTCAAACATGGCAGCGGCGGCCAGATCATCGGCGGTTTGCTGGGCGGCGCCATCGGCGCGGTGGCCGCGAAGAAAACGGGAACGGAAATACTGCTGGCGTCGGGTTCCACGCTCACGATTGCGTTGGGACAAGGCTTCACAGTGACGAATCCCTGAGCCATCGCCGTCTGATCGCGGGGCGCGCGACGAGGTCAAGGGGCTGGCATGTTGATCACGGTGTTGGTCATGGTCACCGCCGCCGTGAGCGCCAGCGCCCTGCCGTTCAACGTGGTCACCGGTGCTAGCGGCGGGGTGCCGGTCGTTGACAAGGTGATCGACGCGTTGGAGATCATCGTGCCGGTCATCGTCGATCCGGTGCCGATCACAGCGCCTGCGGGTACGTACCAGAACACGTTTTTCGCCAGGGCACCGTTGGTGAGCAGAACTTTGATGGGAACCAACGGCGCGGTCGGGCCCGTCAGCCCCACATTCAACGTGCCCGTGCCGTCGGCAGTCTGGAATACCCAGACGGCATTCGCGTCGCCGCCGGCGTCCAGCGTGAGACTGGCGGCCAGACGAGTTGGCCCGCCAATGTCATAGGTGCCCGATGCGGATCGGTAGATGCCCGGCGGCAATGTTCGCCCGGCGAGCTCGTCCACGCCGCCGGCCAATCCACCGCAACTCGGACACTGCGCGAGATTCGATACATCGAGTCCACCGGGAAGGTTCAGCGGCGACATGGCGTCGAATGCGACGGATGCTGCCGCACGGCCGCGCCTAACCGCATCGCCGGCAACCGAATTCGGCGGCGCCGTGAGCGTATACACCAGACCATAGACCGTGCCGTTGTTGTCAGACGTCACTGTATAAATGTTTCCGCCCGAATCATGCAGCCCCGTGATGGTTGACGACGCCGCGTTGACGCCGACATCACCGTTGATCACGGTGGCGAGGCCGTCGTTCGTGAGCGTCGCGTTCCCTCCGAACGCACCGAAGTGTGCAGCGTCACCGAGGGTCGGTGCGGTGGTGCAGGTGGAAGCGTTGGTGGTGAAGGTCGTCACGCTGTCGGTGGCGAGAGTGTTTCCTGCGATGTCCTCTACACCGCCGGCGCCGCCTTTGACCGTGACCGTGTAGCTCGTCGCAGGAGTGCCGATGAGGTCAGCGAGCGGATCGAACGTTGCGATACTTGTTTGCTCATCATAAGTCACCGTGCCTGGCACGGACGCACCCGTCGTTAAATTCAAAGTAAACGTGCTCGTCGTGATCGTGAGCGGGTTGAGCGCCTCGCTGAATGTCACGTTGAGGGTTTTGTTGATGCAGACCCCGACAGCGAGGTTGGCGGGGTTGGTGGAAGTCACGACGGGGGGCGTGGTGTCGGGTACCAGGCCTGTCGTGAATTGCCAGCTGTAGGCGGCAGCCATCGGGTTGTGGGCGACGTCTTCAACGGTGGGTGCGATCGTTGCCGTGCAGATGGTGCTTGCGGGGAGCGCGGCGCTAGGTGTGAGCGTCGCGACGTTGCCGTTCACGGCGTAGCCGACTGTGCCGGTGATCGGCGTGCCGGACGGGCATGCGAGGGTGAAGCTTGCTGTGGTGATGGTGAGTGGGTCCATCGGCTCGCTGAAGCTCGCTGTGATCAGCGAGTTGATCGCTACGCCCGTAGCGTCGCGCTGTGGTGTTGTCGCGCTGACCGTGGGTGGCGTGAGGTCTGGTGCGACGCCTGTCGTGAACTGCCAGCTGTAAGCCGCGGCCATCGCATTGTGGGCGACGTCTTCGACGCTGGGCGTAATCGTTGCCGTGCAGATGGTGCTTGCGGGGAGCGCGGCGTTAGGTGTGAACGTCGCGACGTTGCCGTTCACCGCGTAGCCGACTGTGCCGGTGATCGGCGTGCCGGTCGGACACGCGAGGGTAAAGCTCGCTGTGGTGATCGTGAGCGGATCCATCGGCTCGCTGAAGCTCGCTGTGATCAGCGAGTTGATCGCTACGCCCGTAGCGTCGCGTTGTGGCGTTGTCGCGCTGACTGTGGGCGGCGTGAGGTCTGGTGCGACGCCGGTGGTGAATTGCCAGCTGAACGCTGCGGCCATGGAGTTGTGTGCGACGTCTTCGACGGTGGGTGCGATCGTCGCCGTGCACGTTGTGCTTGCGGGGAGCGCGGCGCCAGGTGTGAACGTCGCGACGTTGCCATTCACCGCATAACCAACGGTGCCGGTAATCGGTGTGCCGGTCGGACACGCGAGGGTAAAGCTTGCTGTCGTGATCGTCAGCGGATCCATCGCCTCGCTAAAACTCGCCGTAATCAGCGAGTTGATCGCTACACCAGTCGCGTCACGGTGCGGCGTCGTCGCACTCACCGTGGGTGGCGTGAGGTCTGGTGCGACGCCTGTCGTGAACTGCCAGCTGAACGCTGCGGCCATGGAGTTGTGGGCGACGTCTTCGACAGTGGGTGCGATCGTTGCCGTGCACGTTGTACTTGCGGGGAGCGCGGCGCCAGGTGTGAACGTCGCGACGTTGCCATTCACCGCATAACCAACGGTGCCGGTAATCGGTGTGCCGGTCGGACACGCGAGGGTAAAGCTTGCTGTCGTGATCGTCAGCGGGTCCATCGCCTCGCTAAAACTCGCTGTGATCAGCGAGTTGATCGCTACGCCCGTAGCGTCGCGCTGTGGTGTTGTCGCGCTCACTGTGGGTGGTGTGAGGTCCGGTGCGACGCCTGTCGTGAATTGCCAGCTGAACGCTGCGGCCATCGCGTTGTGGGCGACGTCTTCGACGCTGGGCGTAATCGTTGCCGTGCAGATGGTGCTTCCGGGGAGCGCGGCGTTAGGTGTGAAGGTCGCGACGTTGCCATTCACCGCATAACCAACGGTGCCGGTGATCGGTGTGCCGGTCGGACACGCGAGGGTAAAGCTCGCTGTGGTGATCGTGAGCGGATCCATCGCCTCGCTAAAACTCGCTGTGATCAGCGAGTTGATCGCGACACCGGTGGCGTCGCGCTGTGGTGTTGTCGCGCTGACTGTGGGCGGCGTGAGGTCTGGTGCGACGCCTGTCGTGAACTGCCAGCTGAACGCTGCGGCCATGGAGTTGTGTGCGACGTCCTCGACGGTGGGTGCGATCGTCGCCGTGCACGTTGTGCTTGCGGGGAGCGCGGCGCTAGGTGTGAAGGTCGCGACGTTGCCGTTCACCGCGTAACCGACAGTGCCGGTGATTGTTGCGCCCGTCGGGCATGCGAGCGAGAAGCTTGCTGTCGTGATCGTCAGCGGGTCCATCGCCTCACTAAAACTCGCCGTAATCAGCGAGTTGATCGCTACGCCAGTCGCGTCACGGTGCGGCGTCGTCGCACTCACCGTGGGTGGCGTGAGGTCTGGTGCGACACCCGTCGTGAACTGCCAGCTAAACGCCGCCGCCATCGGGTTGTGGGCGACGTCTTTGACGGTGGGAGCGATCGTTGCCGTGCAGATGGTGCTTGCCGGGAGTGCCGCGCCTGGCGTGAAAATCGCAACGTTGCCATTCACCGTATAGCCGACCGTGCCAGTGATCGGCGTCGCCGTCGGACACGCGAGGGTAAAACTCGCTGTGGTGATCGTCAGCGGATCCATCGCCTCACTAAAACTCGCCGTAATCGCCGAATTGATCGCCACACCCGTCGCATTCGCCTGCGGCGTCGTCGCACTCACTGTGGGTGGTGTCAGGTCCGGCGCGACGCCTGTGGTGAATTGCCAGCTGAACGCTGCGGCCATCGCATTGTGCGCGACGTCTTTGACGGTGGGCGCGATCGTCGCCGTGCAGACCGTGCTCGCGGGAAGCGCGGTGCCCGGCGTAAACGTCGCCACGTTTCCATTCACCGCATAACCCACAGTGCCGCTGACCGCCGTGCCACCGGGGCAAACGAGCGAAAAGCTCGCCGTAGAAATCGTCAGCGGATCCATCGCCTCACCAAAACTCACCGTAATCGCCGAATTGATCGCCACACCCGTCGCATTCGCCTGCGGCGTCGTCGCAGTCACCGTCGGCGCCGTGAGGTGCGGCCCTACTCCCGTGGTGAACTGCCAGCTATAGACATTCTCCATCCGGTTGCCCGCGACATCCGCAACGCTCGTGGCGATCCGTGCCGTGCACACCGTCCCTTCCGGCAGATTGCGGGCCGGCATAAACGTGGCGACCTCGCCGTTCGTCGCGTAACCGACTGTCCCGCTGATCGGCGTTCCGGCCGGACAGGCCAGCGTGTAACTCGCAGTGTTGATGGTGAGCGCGTTCATCGGCTCACTGAAACTGGCAGTTACCAGCCCATTGATCGCCGCATCGATGCCATTGGCTCGCGGCACCGTCGCGCTCACAGTGGGCGCGGTCGTATCGCCGCCCGGCACTCCCGTGGTGAAGTGCCATACATACGGGCCAGACAACGCCAGACCCGTCGCAAGACTCGTAAAGCCCCGGACTGTAGCCGTATACGTGGTCAACGGCTCGAGGCTGGAAGTCAGCGAGAACGAAGCAGTCGCAGCCGTAGTGCTGACCGCCACGGTACCGGCCGGACCTTCGCACGGCGCAACGCAGCTCAACGTAAAGTTCGTGCCATCCGCGAGCGGCGACATCGGCTCGCTGAACGCGACGACCACTTCGGCGGTGTTGACCGACACCCCGGTGGCGTTATCCACCGGGGTGACAGCCGTGACGGTGGGCGCAAATCGAGACGCGACCGGCGTGCCCAGAATCGGATCCTTGGCACATCCGGCAAGCACGCCCACGAGCAGCAGCGCCGCACACCCCGCCCAGCCCTTCACCGTGCCGTCGCCCTTCTCATCCGATCGCTCCCGTGGAGACGGCGCCGGTCGACGCCCGTCGCTGCGCTAGCCGGGCAAACGGATCCCTACTTCGGATAATTGATGATCACATTGACCCTGCGATTTTCCTGCTGGCCGGCGGGAGTCGTGTTGTAGGCGTAGCGACGCGTGCGGCCGAAACCTTCCGCCGTGAGTCGCGACCGGGAGATGCCGAACTCCGTGACGAGATAGTTCACGACGTTCTGGGCGCGCTCCTGCGAGATCTTCATCGAGAGCTCCGGCGTCGCCTGCAGGTTGCCGGTGTGTCCTTCCACCGTCGCGGTGACCTGGGGATTGGCTTTCATGAAGTCCGCGACATGCCGCAGCTCCTCGCGATACTCCGGTCGCACATCGGATTTGCGGCCGTCGAACTCGATGAGCAACGCCATCTGCATCCGGGCCGGCGAAACCGTGAGCCCCTGGATATCCGTCGCGCACGCGACGACAGCGCCGATGCGCCGGTTCATCCGCTTACCTTCCTCCGTGTTGTTGTCGCCCACCGGACGCGTATCGCCGTAACCGACCGAAGACAAGCGGCCGGGAGCGACATGCAGAGTGTCTGTGAGATACGCCACCACACTGTCGGCACGCCGCTTGGAAAGCAGCAGATTGTCCGCCGGGGTACCGACATTGTCGGTGTGCCCCTCGATCACCGCAGAGGTCTGCGGATACTTGATGAGGAAGTTGCCCAGCACGGCCAGTTTCTCTTTCTCTTCTCGCTGGATCTCGTCCCGGTTCACCTCGAACTCGAAGTCGAGAATGCTGCAGTATTGCGCCATGGGCGTGCGCGCCGGGGCGGGCGCAACGGCCGGCATGTCCGGCTGAACCGGCGGAGGTGGCGGCGTGTACGCCGTCGCCGGCGCCACTCTGCCAAAATAATAGACGAGCCCGAGCGACACGAAGTCAATGTCGCCCTTGTGGCCGACGGCGTCATCGATGCGATAGCGCTCCGCCTCGAGCCGCATGCGCAACGCCTGGAAGAAGTTGTACTGCAGCCCGATTCCGAACTTGTAGCTGCCGTTGCGCTTCTTGAAATCCTGTTCGAGCACATTCACCGCGCCGGTGCCCGCGAACCTGTCCTTCGACTCCGAATAGAGCCCGCCAATGCGACCGAACGCCGAAAACCGTTCGGTGAAAGGAATGAAGCCCACCAGATCGAGGTTCGCCCCTTTGATCTTGATCTGCCCGCGCAACGAGCCCGCCGGATCCGTCAGCGCCTCGAAGCTGAACTTGCCGAGATCGACATATCCGGCTTCGAGCGCGAGGTAACGATTGAACTGATAGCCGCCGAAGCCCTTGAAGGCGAAGTGGCGATCGGTGTCCCGCATGCCGACGGTGGCGAGCCCGGAAGCGGACAGGTCGGCTTCGATCGAATCGTCGGCAATGTTCGCACGCGACTGGCCCGCGTTCGCGCCGATGTACCAACCTGAATCCTGCGCGGCCGCCGGCAGGCTGGCCAGCGCTGCCAGGCCGCAAGCGGACAGCGCGATGAGGGTCGGGGTACGTACTGAGTTCATGTTCAGGCTCCGCGTCTTCATGGTGCGGGCACGTTGATGATCGTGTTTGTCATCGTGACCCCGGCCGTAAGGGCGATCGCCCTGCCGTCTATTGTGGTGAGTTCCGCAGTGGGCGGGCTGCCGCCGGTGGTCGACATGGTGACGGACGCGTCAGCCAGGATAGTCCCCACCACAGTCGAGCTCGTGCCGATGGTGGCTCCCGCTGGCGCGTACCAGAAGACGTTCTTCGCCTGTGCACCGTTGGTCAGCAGTACCTGGATCGGTACAGACGGCGTCGTGGGTCCGGTGAGGCCGACATTGAGCGTGCCGGTGTTGTCGGCGCTCTGGAAAATCCAAACTGCGTCGGCGTCACCGCCCGCATCGAGCGTCAGGTTCCCAGGGGCCTGGAACGGCCCGCCGATGTCGTAATTACCAGTCGTGGACTTGTACACGCCGGGCGGCAGCGTACGTCCCGCGAGCTCCCCAGGCCCGCCGAGTGCGCCACCACAACTTGCACACTGGGCCAGGTTCGAGACGTCGATGCCCCCCGGAAGCGCCAGCGGAGAGATGGAATTGAATGCCAGGAGGGCATCGGCGCGCGCCTGGATCACGACGACACCGGCCGGCGAACCGGGCGGAGCCGTTTGCGTGTAGACCGTTCCATTCACCAGGCCATCGTTATCCGTCGTCGTCGTATAGACCCGGCCGCCGGAATCGTGGAATCCCGTGATCGTCGTGGACGCAGCATTCGCGCCGACATCCCCGTTGATGATGGTGTCGAGGCCGTCGTTGGTCAGCGTGGCGTTGCCGCCGAAAGCGCCGAACGGCGCCATTGCGCCGAGGGCAGGCGCCGTCGCGCACGTCGATCCGCCGGTGGTGAAGATGATCACCACGTTCGCCGCAAGGGAGTTGCCAGCGAGATCCTTCACACCGTTTGTGCCACCCACAATCGTAGCCGTGTAGCTGGTGGGAGGTGTTCCGATCATGTCGGTAACCGGATTGAGCGTGGCGATGCGTGTGAGCGCGTCATACGCCACGACGCCAACCTTCGCAGCGCCAGCCGTCGTGCCCAGAGTGAAGGTGGTGGTGTTGATCGTCAGCGGATCCATCGCCTCGCTGAACGTGGCGCTGAGCGTCTTGTTCACGCAGATGCCCGTTGCCCCGTTGAGCGGATTCGTCCTCGTGACCGTCGGCAACGTCGTGTCGAGCAACGCATTGGTTGTGAATGTCCACACGTAGTCGCCGGCCGCGGGGGCCACAGCCTGATTACCCGCCAGCGCATTGCCTGCGAGGTCTGTCGCCGCAGCGGTAACTCTCGCGGTGTAGGTCGTGTTGGCGGCAAGCGGAACCAGCGGCGTGAAGACGGCCGTACGACTGCCGACGACATAGCTCGCGGTGCCGGCTGGCGTCACGCACGGCGTATTGCACGTGAGAGTGAAGCTTGTTGCACCGATACTCGTCGGGAACATGTCCTCGGAGAAAGTCGCGGTGACCGCCGTATTGGTCGGGACGCCGGTGGTTGGGCCCGGAACCGTGGTTGCCGGAACCGTGATGACAACGGTAGGACGCGTCGTGTCCGCGGTCAGCCCTGTCGTGAAGGTCCACACATAATTACTCGCCGCAGGGAACGTACCCTGGTTACCCGACAGGGCATTGCCTGCAAGGTCGGTGGCCGCGGTCGTGATAGTGGCGGTATAGGTTGTTGCAGGAGTGAGCGGTGCAGTGGGTGTGAACACCGCGGCATCACTGGCGGTCACGTAGCTCACGGTGCCGGCGGGCGACACGCAAGGTGACGCGCAGGTCAGCGTGAAGCTGGATGCGCCGATCGTCGCGATCGACATGTCTTCAGAGAAAACAGCCGACACGATCTGGTTGATCGCCACACCGGGCGTGGGGCCGGGACTCGTCGTCGCGGGAACAGTCAGCGTGACCGTCGGGGCGGTCGTGTCCGCCAGGGCGCTGGTGGTGAACCTCCAGACGTAGTTGCTGGCCGCAGGCGGAAGCGCTTGGTTGCCTGCCAATGCATTACCCGCCAGATCCGTGGCCGCCGTCGTGACCGTCGCGGTGTATGTCGTGTCTGGTGCGAACGCGGCGCTATGCGAGAACTCCGCGCTCATGCTGGAAGCGATATATGTGACGGTTCCCGTCGGCGAGACGCATGGCGCGTTGCACGTCACCGTGAAGCTGGTCCCGGTGATCGTCGCAGGGGCCATGTCTTCGGTGAAAACGACGGTGACCGCCGAGTTGGTCGCGAAGCCTGGCGTGGGACCAGGGCTCGTCGTCAACGGAACAGTGCGCGCCACTCTGGGCCGGATCAAATCAGGCAACGGGGCTGTGGTGAACGTCCACACAAAGGGAGTTGCAAGCCCGAGTCCGGTGGTCGTGCTGTTCACGCCACTGATCGTCGCTGTATAGACAGTCACCGGCGCAAGCGTGCCGCTATTCAACGTGAACGACGCTGTGCCTCCCGTACTGTCGATACTCACGGTTCCATCTGGACTTACGCACGGCGCCTCGCAGGTCACCGTGAAACTCGCTGCACCCGCTGTCAGCGCGACGGGCTCGCTGAATGTGCCGACGAGAACAGTGGTGTTCGTCGAGACATCGGTGGATCCGTCCGCAGGCGTGGAGCTGGTGACTGTGGGCCGGGCCACAGTGACATCGCCGCCGAAGATAGGATCTTTGCCACCGTCACCGTCGCATCCGACGATGACGAGGCACGCGAGCAGAGGGAACACCCTCGCGAGACTGATCGATCCGTGGAACTTGTTCATCGAACTCCTTGGCGCGGACCTGAACCCCGTCGCAGCCAAAGGGCTGACGAGCTTCAAATCCATGATGACTCTGGGAGTGAGCACTCCCGGACTGGCGCCTTAATAGCAGTGTTGCGACGCGCGGCTCCGGACGACACCGCACATAGCGGCACAAAACATTTTCGCCGCGTCTGTTGGAGCGCACGCCCGTCACAGGATCAGGCTCGTTGAGAAGAGTCATACCCCGCGCAGTGGCGTGGCGCTCTGTGTTCGCTACCGAACAGTACGTCGCGCCGCGCCACTGCTTGAATCGAGAACTGCAGCTTTTCTGGCAGGGAAATTGGTTCCGCAGCTCATACTGTTGATTCAGGATGATTCGGCCAATGCAGGCATCGTCTGTGCGGCGCTAGCGCATTCGAGTCATGGGCACTTTTCTGTTCAGCGGGTCACGCATTGCAGTGAGGGCCTGGAGCTATTGAGCCGCCCGCCGTCGCCGAACGCCGGGAACATTGCTGCCGTGATGGTGGATCTCTTCCTTCCCGACAGCAGCGGAATCGAAACCTTCGAGCGGCTGTTCCGCGTCGCGCCCCAGCTTCCCCTCCTCGTTCTCGTCGACGCCCGGCACGAAACGCTCGGCCGGCTCGCGGTGCACTGTGGTGCGCAGGACTATCTGTTGAAGGATCGTCTCGACGGTGACCTGTTGCCCAAGGCACTGCGCAGCATGATCGAACGCGCCACCCACACCGAAGCGCTGTTCGAGGAAAAAGAGCGGGCGCAGGTCACGCTCAACTCCATCGGCGATGCGGTGATCAGCTGCAACGTCGACGACGAGGTGACTTACCTCAATGCCGTTGCCGAAGCGATGACCGGCTGGTCGCGTGAAGCAGCAGCCGGTCATGCGGTCGAGCGCGTGTTCAATATCGTCGATGCCACGACGCGCGCGCCCGCTCCCAATCCGATGGCGCTGGCGATTCGCGAAGACCGCACCGTGTCCCTCACGCCGAACTGCGTCCTCGTCAGGCGCGATGGCACCGAGACGGCGGTCGAAGATTCCGCCGCACCGATCCACGATCGCCGCGGCGACATCACCGGCGCTGTCGTGGTGTTCCGCGACGTGAGCGCCAAGCGCGCGCTGGCGCTGCGAATGTCCTATCTCGCCCAGCACGACAGCCTGACCGACCTGCCCAACAGGACGGTGTTGAACGACCGGCTCACTCAGGCAATGGCCCTTTCCCACCGAAACGAGCAGCAACTTGCTGTGCTGTTCCTCGACGTGGATCGGTTCAAGAGCATCAACGACTCCCTCGGGCACGAGATCGGGGATCGCTTGCTCCGCGAGATTGCGCGGCGCCTGCTCGAGTCGACCCGCAGCTCCGACACCGTCAGCCGCCAGGGCGGCGATGAGTTCGTGATCCTGTTACCGGAAATCTCACAGGCCCAGGATGCGGCGATCTGCGCGGAAAAAATGCGGCTTGCGCTGAGCCAGCCCTACACGATCGACGATCACCTCCTGAAGATCACCGTGAGCATCGGCATCGTCGTGTTCCCGCACGACGGAACGAACGCGGAGACGCTGCTCAAGAACGCCGATTTCGCGATGTATCACGCCAAGGACCTGGGCCGGAACAACTACCAGTTCTTCGAGCCCGTGAGCACCTCGCGGCTCCGTGACCGGCGCTCCCTCGGCAATGGCTTGCGCGAAGCGCTGAAGCGACAGCAGTTCGTGCTGCACTTTCAGCCGATGATCGACCTGCAGACGAACGCCATCAGCTCCGTGGAAGCGCTGGTGCGCTGGCAGCATCCACTGCGCGGGATGCTTCTCCCCTCGCAATTCGTGCCGCTGGCGGAAGAGTCCGGGCTCATCGTTCCGATTGGCCGATGGGTACTGCTCGAGGCCTGCAACCAGGCACGCAGATGGCAGGAGACTATTGCGCCCGCACTGCGCATCGCCGTGAATGTTTCCAGCGTGGAGCTGCGAGACAAAGACTTCGTGGCCGGTGTCGGGATTGCGCTGGCCGAAAGCGGGCTGGCCGCCGCCGATCTGGAATTGGAGCTGACCGAGACTTTCCTCATGCGGGATTCGAAGTCGATCGCTGCCTCGCTGCGCGCGCTCAAGGACCTGGGCGTGCGGATCGCGCTGGATGATTTCGGCACCGGCTATTCGAGCCTGAGCCACCTGCGCGCCTTTCCGATCGACACGCTGAAGATCGACCAGGCATTCGTGCGCAACCTCGCGTCCAACGCCGAAGACACGATCATCACCGGCCTCGTCATCGAGATGGGCAAGAGCCTGCAGATGCGCGTGATCGCGGAAGGCGTGGAAACATCCGAGCAACTGGCGTCGCTGCGGCAGCTCGCCTGCCCGCTCGGGCAAGGTCATCTGTTTGGCGAAGCGATGGATGCGACGGAATTCGCGGGGCTGCTAAATCGGCCGAGCTTCGACGGAGAGGCCGTGATCGCGTTGCAGGATTGAACGCCTGCGGATCGCTGCGAATCAAAAATGGCGTCCGGCCGAACGTCTCTGATCCCGCCGGACGCCGAGCATCACGCCCAGACGGGGTATCCGGATGCGTGGAATACAGAGCGTAACCAGGGTTGCGACACGTCTACTGTCTGGTAGCACACGTTCAACGAAACGCCGGCATCGAATCCATAGCGAACGCCACTCCCGGATTCCGACACAGTCACGGAATGACTCGCGCTTCCGTCACAGCGGGCTGCTCGTGCGATCGGCCGGTCAGCCACACGAGCGCTGCACCGCCGCTTGCCGCCAATGCCAGCATGCCAATCATGAACATGGGCGACCGCGGGCGTCGCAAGAATCCCGCGTTGGTTTTCACCTGCATCGACGGTGGCAACTGCAGCTCTGGACTGCGCTCCAGCGAGATGACCTCGTCCGACACCGCGGCGCCGCGATGAGTGACGATGTAGGGCGCAGAGAGTTTGCCGGACACGATCGCGGAGGAGCGCAACACGATCTGATCGCTCGCCGTGACTTCCCCACAGAGCGTTCCAAAAATTTCCGCGCGCTGCACATTGGCCTTGCCGTGGAATTCGCCACCGCGGCTCACCGAGAGCAATGCGACGTCGACATCGGCATCCGTCAGTATGCCATCCACACAGATGGAGCCGGCCGTCGTGAACTTGCCCGAGGAGTTGACGCCCAGGCCAATGACGATGTCGTCCGTGCGCGCGGCGCTCGAGTGCTGCGGCAGGCGGGCGGCGCCCGCCTCGCTCGTACTGCTGGAGGCCGCACGGGAAGACAGCCGGTTACCAGTGCGTTGTCGCAAGAAGATTCTCTGGTGGGAAGTCGGTGAAATCAGGGTGGAAAAACCATCCGGCCCGCGGCGGCGATGCGCGCCAGCGCAGGTCAGGCACGGACGGAAACTCCACGTCGGGTCAGATCTTGCAAATGCGCGTTCGCACGCGCGAGGTAGTCCGCGAGAAGCTCACGGGATTGCGCCGTGAGCGATACGAAATCACGGTGCGAATCGGAAACGTCGGCCACGTGCTCGATATAACCGCGCGCACAGAGCTCATTCGCGCGCTGAAGCGAAGTGGCCGGCGATACGCCGTTGATCGCGAGAGTGAGGCCCGCAAACGTGAGCGGCTCAGCGATACGTTCCGCGCGCAGCAGCTCGAGCAGCAGATCCCACGCAACGAAGTCGAGGCCGTGCTGGGAGTACGCGTCGCGCAACCCTCGCAGCTGTTCGACGGTCTGCAACACATCCGATAGCTCGGCGTGCCCGGTGATCGCATCGTCCGCCGCGGACATCGGCACCTGCTCCGAAAGCACAGACGACTGGGCCAGCGCCACCCGGCGCAGCCGCGCCGCAAGCGAATCCGCCGCGCGCATGAGCTTCTCGACCTCAGGTATCGGCGGGGGACCCGCCCGACGGTCGTGCCGCGACTGCTCGATGGCCCGCAGCACCGCTTCGAGCAGCTCGGCCGGGCGAATCGGCTTGACGAGGAAGTCCCGCGCGCCGAGGCGCAGCGCATCCACGGCGGCTTCGAGCGAAGGATGCGCGGTGAGCAGCAGCACACGCGGCTTCGGATGATCCAGCTCGAGCGCATTCAACCGGTCGACGAACTCGAGGCCGCTGGTATCCGGCATCACGAGATCGCTCACCACGACGGCAATTCGCGGGTGCGCGGCAATGAGTTCCAGCGCGACCGTTGCATCGGGCGCCGTGTGGCAGGTGATGCGTGCGCCCGAAAAAATGCCTTCGAGCAGACCCAGCATCGCCGGATCGTCGTCGAGTAACAGCACTTCTTCGGTCACGATCACTCAGAGGACTCACAAGATCAAACGAGGGGCGCATGCTAGCGGGAGATATAGCACTGTAATCTCGACTGCGTCACTTGTTCCTCTTTTAGTAGTAATTGCTGCAGTAACCTTACACAGGTCACGGCGCCGCACGTATGATCCAACGGCCGCAGGATTCGACGCGGCTCGGCCGCCAAGCGTGCGCGCTCATGGAGAGTCGTGAATGAGCTGGGCTTCCTACCTGCCGTGGCGTCACGCGCTTCCACGCATCACAGCGTTTCAAGCTTTTCTCTACGTATTCGCGCTGGCCTCTGGCGGCGCGCTGCTTTTGTTCGAGCCCCGACTCGCGCGCGGAATCGGCGTCTCTTTCCTGGGCGGGCTGCTGATGATGAGCGTGTTGCTGGGAGGCCGGAGCGTTGCGCTCATCGTGTCCGTGATTGCCTCTTTATTGGCACTTGTCTTTGACATAGGTCCTGTGGCCGTCGCCTCGCTTGCCGCCTTCGCCATCGCAGGGGGTGAGCTGCTCCGCCGCGGCGTGAGTCCGCTTCCGATCACCGCCCTGATGTTCGCGCCGAGCTTATTTGGACAGTGGCATTCGCACCCTGATGTCTTTGCCGCAGCGCTGCTTGCCAGCGTCGCTAGTGCCGCGCTTGCAGCAACCTCCAATGTCGCGCTGGCGACAGCGGTCCTGATGGGCATTCCGCGTCGGAGCGCCGCGCTGCCCACCCGGACCCGCATCAGTTGGACACACATCTTCTTTGTGATGATCGCGGGCTCAGCGTCGCTCACAACCGTGGCACTGTTCGCGGGCAGCGACCGCCTTCTGATGAGCGAATCGACGGCGCTCAGAATCTGCGTGCTCGTCGCCGTTGTCCTGTGCCTCAGCCATTTCGTTGCAAGGCGGTTCGCGGGACAGATGGAGCTTCCGGTGGAACTGGCGCGGCTGTTTCTGAGCGCGACACGGGAAACACGCACCGGCCGTCGCAAGCTCGCCGCAAACATACAGAGCCTTGCCGCCACCGAGCTCGCGGCTACACAGCTGCGTGAGGAGCTGCAGGCCGCGCGAGCTACGCTGAATCACAGCGCCGGCGAGCTGCGTGACGCCGGTCGTCTCGTCGCAAGCGTTCGGGCCCGTTACGACGTGCTGATGAACATCTCGCAGGACGTGACGATCTTCGCCACCTCGCAGGGTGTGATCGAGGCGACGAGCGCATCCATCACGGAACTGCTGGGATTCGAGCCCGCGGCGCTCAGGGGAAAGTCACTCGAGACACTAGTGCCGGAGGCATGCTTCCTCGATCACCCGTTCGATCTTGCGACGCTTGCCGGCACGAGCGCGGTGCCGCTTCCGACAGAGGCTGCGGTCCGGACCGCTCGTGGCAAGGACTACAAGGTCACCGTGGTCACGTGCGCATTCGAGATTCAGAAACAACGTTATTACGCGGTCCAGCTGCGCGATCCGGCGCGCACGAGCAAGGCGCTCGCGTCATTCGAAGAAGCCCGCTCAGTGACCGAATCGGCGCGCCGCTCGCGCGATCTGTTCATTGCGACGATGAGCCACGAGCTGCGCACACCACTGCATGGCCTGCTCGCGACGCTCGATCTGATGCGCATCGACACTGACGCGCCGAAGGAATTTCAGCAGCGGCTGTCGATTGCACGCAGCTCCGCGCGCTCGCTGCTCAAAATCGCCAACGACATTCTCGACCTCACCCGCATCGACTCCGGCCACTTCACGCTGGAGCGGAAGCTGTTCGGCCTGCCGCGCCTGCTGGATGAAATCGTGCAGGAATCGCGGGCGCGCGCGAACTGCGCCGGACTTTCGCTCACCGCGACGATCCGCGGCGAGCTGCCGCCCTCGTTCGACGGGGACCCGACGCGCATCAAGCAGATTCTGGGCAATCTCGTGTCGAACGCGCTCAAGTTCACCGCGCACGGCGGTGTCAGCGTCGTCGTTGCGCACGATGGAACGCGTGTGACGATCGACGTGATCGACACCGGCGAAGGCATTTCCGCCGACAAACGCGAGGCCATTTTCGATCCGTTCGTGCAGGTGGACTCGATGGTCGGACGCGTCAGCGGCACCGGACTTGGACTGCCCATCAGCCGCCGGCTCGCGCGCGCGATGCAGGGCGAACTGATCCTGCTGAGCTCGAGTCGCGACGGCTCGACATTCCGCGTTTCGCTGCCGCTTGCGATCTCGGCGGATACGCCTGCGGACGAACAGAGCCAGCGGATCTTCACGAATCCGCGCGGCCGCATTCTCGTGGTCGAAGACAACGCGGCGAATCGCTATGTCGCAGAGGCCTTGCTCGAGAGCCTCGAATGCCCGGCAACGATTGTCGAAAGCGGGCGCGAGGCGCTGGAGCAGCTCGAAACCGAGTCGTTCGACCTGATCCTGATGGACTGCCAGATGCCAGGGCTCGACGGCTATGAAACGACTCGTCGGGCGCGCCGTCTGTTACACACTCGCGTGCCGATCATTGCGATGACGGCGAACGCGATGGCCGAAGACCGCAAGCATTGCCTCGACGCCGGGATGGACGACTTCCTGCCGAAACCTTTCGGTCGCGCGGCGTTGAGCGAGGTGCTGTGCAAGTGGCTCGTGGCGGATGGCGGCGAGCGAGCCGCCGCTGATGAAACACGCCCGGATCGCGTGAGTACGGTGCCGTCTCTCGACACTGAAGTCTTCGACGAGTTGAGCCAGGCACTGCAATGGAGACGGGAGTCGCTGCAAAGAATCTGCACGACGTTCATAAGCTCCGCTGAGCAGGCCCTGCCGCTACTCACCGCCACCAGCGACGGCGATCGCCGCAGCCTGGCGCGGCATCTTCACACGTTGCTGGGCAGCTCCGGCATGGTCGGCGCGCGGCAAGTCGAACAGATCGCTGGCAAGTTGCAGGGGGCATTCAGCGGCGGACGCCGCGACGAGCTCGCCGCCGGCGGTGCTTCGCTGAAAGAAGCCGTACAACGATTCCAACTGGAGTTCGAGAAACGTCTGGCGGAAGGTCGCCGCGCGCGCTAGTCCGGCACTTGGTGGAACGCGTTCATCCTGGGGACGCGGGGCGGCAGCCGGGTCAGGCCCAGCCAGAAGCCATCGATACTGCGCACCAATCTTCGCGTCGCGCAACGCTTCGCGCGTCAGCCGAACATCTCCCGGGCTGTCCTCCACCAGACCTTCAGGTCCTGCGCCGGAATGCCGTGCTCGATCTCCTCCGGTGCGTAGAGCTCGGCAAAACTTCGGCCCACGATTCCCGCCGAGCGCAGGCCGCTTTGCCGCTCCGCTCCGACATTGCAGCTGGCGACGATGCCGTATGGATCCAGCGTGAGAACGGCGTAGTCCTCCACGGATTGCAGCAGCGCCCGGAACTGCGAGTTACTGTCCGCGCGCGCGGCAAGATGCCGGCGGCGAGCGATCCGACGGCCCACGCCCGCCCACAAGCAGGTGCCGGCAAGCACCCAGCCTAGTGTGCCGATGGCGCCCAGCAGCAGCCATGAGGGAGGAGCCGTCATCGTCGCGGGATTCAATCCGAATGATGCTGCCATCACGAGGCCTCGCATCACACTATGGCTTATTTATTCCCATGTGGGGACATCTCACGAATGCCGGAATGGATGCGAAGAGCTGCATGTCGACCCGGAATGCGAACGCCTGATGCGCGCATGAATCGCGCATGAATCGCGCATGCCGCCTCGATCTGAGGCAGAGGATTTCCGCCCTGCCCCCGCCCCCGTCTCTATTCAGGACAGACGCACAACTGATACTATTTTGGCCCCCCAGAGGTACAACAAAATATGGATGAACTCGGTGAGATCCGGCGTCGACGCGGCGTCGCCTACTACCATCAGCTCTATTCGCTGCTCGCCACCGCGCTGGGCGACGGCCTCTTCGCGCCGGGCAGCGCACTGCCGACAGAATCGCAGCTGATGGAGCGGTTCGCCGTTTCGCGCAATACCGTGCGCCGCGCGCTCGCTCGCCTCGAGGACGAAAAACGCATCATCCGCCGTCGCGGCAGCGGCAGTTACGCCCGCAGCGCGCCTTCCGTCGGCGTCACTCCCGAGACGATCAGCGCGATCCTGCAAGACTTCGACGCCACGAGCTCGCAGACCACGAGCCGCCTGTTGCGCGTGAAGTCGGCGCTCACACCGGAATACATTCGTCGCCGCGATCCGAATTTCGGCGCCAAGAGCCTGCTGGTGCAGCGTTGCCGCAGTTACAAGAAGGAGCCGTTCCTGTTCAGCACGAGCCACGTGCCACAGCACCTGGCGGAACGACTCACCCGCCAGAAGCTCGGCCGCAAGGCGGTGCTGACCGCACTCGACGAGCTCGGCATCGTTCCCGTTTCAGCGGATCAGATCACCACCGCGGTTGTCGCAGATGCGCTCGCGAGCCGTTACCTGCGGGTGGAGCCCGCTTCTGCGCTGTTGTGCGTGCAAAGATTGGTGCGCGATGGCGAGGGGAGATCGATCGAGCACCAGACCTATCTTTATCGCCCGGATCGCTGTCACCTGCGCGCGAGTGTCGGCATCGAGCGTTCGAAGGTGGGGCTGAGCTGGTCGCAACCGCAGGCGCCGATACAGGCGCCGGCTTGGCTTTGAGCGGCGCGTCAGTGGGACCGGCTTTGTGGCGCCCGGTTTGATTTGATGCGTGGCTCTGAGTGGCGCCTCGCTTTGGGCGGCGCCTGGCTTTGAGTGGTGCCGGTTTTGATTTTGGCGCCGGGCTTTGACTGGCGCCTCGCCTTGATTTACGGCGCCCGCTTTGAGCGCGTGGCACGGCTACAGGGCCAGTGTACAGGGCTAGTGCACCCACGACGTCCAGAAGGGGTGCTTGTCGTTCGACACATCGAGGTTGGCGCCACCGCACAACCGGCTCTTGGCCGAAGTGAGCAGCCAGTAGCCAAAGCTCAACACGCCCGGGCTGCCTGACCCCACATAGACCACCACGCAAGCCGCCCAGCGTTTTTCGCCCGCGACCACCGAGAACCCCGACGGAAGGCTATTCGCCGCCGGACTGCTCTTCGTGCTTCGCAGCCACGAGCGCGCCGCTTGCGGAACCTGCCTCAGCGATGTCCGGGTCAGCGAAGCCGTGCGGTCGTGGAAGCCTGCGACATCCCGCAGCAAGCTGTCGGCAAGGCGATTGCGCGTCGCACTGTCGCAGTGCCAGTTGTGCGCATCGAACCTGGTTTTCGAAAGCACCGTCATCCGCATTCGGTCCCTGAAATCACCACGCGGATCAATGTATAGCAACCACCACTGGCGAGGTGAATTTTATTCGATACCGGCGACCGCACGGCACGATCCTGCCGCAGCACACGACGATCGCCCGCCATCCTGGCTTCCTGCAGAACCGCCGCGCGCCGAGGTGCAGCGCATGCAGCGTGGCTGCGCGACACGCACGATCTCATCCAACATATTCCTATATTGGTACCAATACCGGACCACCGATCGAAGCGCACTTCTTGCGCAGCGCGAGAGTTATCGCACGCACTGCGCGCTGGGTCGACACGCGCCACATCAATGTTCCTCATAAGGAATAACTCGTCAAACTGTGATCCGACGCCGCGCCCGTGCCGCGCTACTGAACTCAAATGTGAGCCCCGCGAGTGAGCCCGGACGCCGTTCGACGGCGCACGAAGCGTCGAACCTCGAGGCGAGCGAAACATGCACACCGCGAACGACCTGCTGCTGATCCTCGACAAGGATCCCGAGACCGTGGGCACGTTGCGCACCGTGGCGGAGCGACTCGGCTGCGACCGCATCGAGGTGGAGTCCGTCGAAGCGCTGCGGGAAATACTCACAGCGCGCCAGCCCACCATCGCGATGCTCGCTGTCGATCGCATGGAATCGAACCCGCTGGCCGTCTTCCAGGCACTGACCGACTACCCGGTTCGGCCCGCTACCTTTCTCGTCGGTTCGCTAAACCCGCGTGTGCTCAGCAGCCTGAAACGCGCCGCCGAATCCCGCGGCCTCAACGTCGTCGCAGCACTGTCCCGTCCGCTGAATGCGGACAGCGTCGAGCGGATGCTGTCGACGCATCTGAGCACGCCGCCACCGATTCCCCGCGAAGAGATCGAGCAGGCGCTGAGCGCGCCCGAGCTGCGGCTGCAGTACCAGCCGAAATTCGCCCTCACCCCGGATGGGCTGAAGGTGCGCGGCGTCGAGGCGCTCGTGCGTTGGAAACATCCCCGTCGCGGGCTCCTCTATCCGCGGCAATTCCTGGGGGCGGTCGAACGCTACGAGCTTCTCGGCGCGCTCACCGATTTCGTCATGACGGACGCGGCACGCCAGGCCGGCGAATGGCGGGCCCGCGGCTTGTCGCTCGAGATGGTGATCAATCTCAGCCCGCGGTTGGTGCGCGATCGGGACTTCCCCGAGCGACTCGTGCGCCTGCTCGGTGAATACGAAGTCGCGCCGAAAAACCTGGTGCTCGACGTCAACGAAGCGTCTTCCGCGATCGATCGGGACCTGGTGCTCGATGTGTTCACGAGGTTGCGCATTCAGGGCATCGGGCTGTCGCTCGACAACTTCGGCACCGGATGGTCGTCGCTCACCGAGCTCTACCGCATGCCGTACTCGGAGATCAAAGTCGATCACAGCCTGATCGCCGACGTGCCGACGGAGCGGGAAGCCACGATCATCGTGCGCGCGATCGCCACGCTCGCTCACGAGCTCGATCTCACCGTCTGCGCGGCAGGAGTCGAGAACCGGCACACGCTCGACTTCATCCGCGAGTGCGGCTTCGATTCGGCCCAGGGCCGACTGTTCAGCGGTTCGATTCAGGGAAGCGAAGTCGAAGAGTTCGTGCGCGCGTGGCCCCCCGCGGGCTCGGGCGCGACAGGAAAGTGGCGGCGGGAACCGTTGGCGCCCTCCGACACCCAGGCCGTTCCTGCCCTGCAGCTGGACACCTCGAAGAGGAAAATCCAATGAGCGGGCCGGACTCCGCGCCTCACCCCTCACCGAATTTCGACTCGCAACTCGACGACTTGCTCGCGCGCCGCTGGCTGCCTGCGAGACGCGCCGTGCGGATCCGTTTCGCGAGCGAGCTGCCGGATGAGCTGCGACGCTGTGTTCGCAGTCTCAGGGCTGCTGCCATCTGGAGGGCCTACACGGACAACGGCGAGGTCTTCTGCGCTGTCGCCCGCACTCGCCAGCCAATGCAGATCGAAGTCTATTTTCTGGACCGGGAAGCGCGCGTCTGTTCGGCCGGCGGCTGGGAAGGCGATTCCGCCACAGGCTGGCGACTCAATCTGGTTCCCGATCTGTCCACAGACCGCAAGCTGCCGCGGGAATTCGCATGAGTAACGCCATCATGACAACGCCAATGCCCGCCGGCACTCTTTCCGACGGTGCCTGCCCGCACCGGCGGCTGCTGCTCGTCGATCCCGATGCCGCGACGCTCGAGACGGTTCGACGGGCGCTGTGCGCGACCGATCCGCCGCAATGGTCCATCGATTTCGTGGCGTCCGGCGTCGAAGGGTGCGCGCAATTGGCCGCGATGCCTCCCGATGCGCCGGGTTACGACCTGGCGCTGATCGATTGTCGTCCCGGACTGCGCGCCGGCGCGGAGATCGCACGCGATTTTCTCAAGCTCGACGCCGCGCTCTGGGCCGTTCTCGCGACGGACACCTCCACGCTGAGCCCTGAGCTCTTCACACTCGAACCTGCGCACGGCTCACGGATATTCACGCTGCAGAAGCCGTTTCTCCCCGACGAGCTGCGCCAGCTCGCGCGCCTGTGCACCGAAACGCGATCGGCCAGACGCGCATCGACGCCGCCTTCCTCCCTCGAACCGGAGCCGACGGTGTCTCCCGCCATCCAGCTGGAGCGATTGCTGGGCGAGCTGTTAGCCGGGCCGAAGGTCACGCGGCACGCCATGCTCAACATTCACATCGACAGGCTGCAACAGTATGCGGAAGCCGAGTGCCAATCGGCGGCGGCAGAACGGGCCCGCACCATCTGGGCCGCGCTCGCGGCGCGTCTGGCCATTCACGCCCACCGCAGCTTTCGCATCGACCTCGATGAGTCGGCCGTCGTGCTGTTCGATTGCCCGGCGAGCGCCGCGATGGACATTGCGCAGGACCTGGCGGCAGGCGCACATGCCACGGGGATCGAACGACCCGGCGCATCCGCAGATCTCTCCCTCAGCATCGGTTTCGTTTCCATCGAGCCCGGACATGGCGTCGCGCGTGATGTCGGACTGGCCGCACTCGTAGCACGACGCAAAGCGTACGCGCGCGGCGGCAACACCGTGGCGGAAGGCCACCTCAACGACACGAGCGTGATTCGCGTGCTCGCAGACGCGCGCACGGTGCCTGAAATTGAATACGCGCTCGAGAACGATCGGTTCGAATTCTGGGCGCAGCCCATCGTGCCGTTGTCGATCGGCGTGCGGCCGCGGCCCTCGCTGGAAATCCTGCTTCGCATGCGCGACCGCACCAACGCGTTGTGGGGTCCCGACCGGTTCTTGCCGGTGGCGGAACAAAACGGCCTCGCGTCGCGCATCGACCGTCTCGTGCTGCGCCGGACGCTCGACCTGCTGGCTCGCAAGTCCGTGCGGTCGCAAGTCGATTATCTTTCGGTCAACGTCAGCGCCTACACGCTGAGCGACAAGGTCGGCCTCTCGTGGATGGAAGAAACGCTGTTGGCGGCCGGATCGAGCGTCGAATCGCTGTGCGTGGAGATCACCGAAAGCGCAGCGTTGCAGCGAGCGGATTCGGTGCGGGATTTCGTGATCCGCATGAGGGCGATCGGCGTTCGCTTCGCACTCGACGATTTCGGCGCGGGTTTCTCCACATTCGACTACCTGCAATCGCTGCCTGCTCATTACCTCAAGATCGACGGCTCGCTGGTGCGCGGCTGCGCTGCTGACCCGCGTCGGCTCGCGTTTCTCGAGCGCATCAATGAGATCGGCCATCTGTGGAACAAGCGAACCATCGCCGAGCATGTCGAAGACCTGGAAACGCTGACTGCCGTGCGCAGCGCTGGCATCGACTACGCTCAAGGGTACGTGATTGCGCGTCCGGCGCCGTTCGCGATGGCGATGTCCAGCCTGAACGAGATGCCGGGAGCGGCCGCGCGCGCGCGCCTGCCGTCGACGAGCGCTCCATTCTGATGTCGTTCATTCGCCCGTACCTGAAAGATCTTCCCGACTCGGACGACACCCGCAAGCTGCGCCGCGAGCCGTCGCGGTTCCGATTCGAGCCTGCGCTGGAAGCACGTTGCTACCAGATCGAAAAAATGCTGCTCGCGCATACGACGTTGCAGGCGACCCGCTCGAATGACGTCACCGTCAGTGACGCGGCGCGCCCGCCCCGCGCCGGAATCTCGAGTCGCATGCTCTTAAGTTCGGCAGCGTACTGTCGTCTTTCTGCGCCCACCCTAGTCTCGAAAGACATACATATTTTTCGAGACCGACACGCAATCCGGATGTCCCGCGCACGGCTGGCGTGTGTCCACGTCTCCAGGTGGGTAGCAATGAGCCAGGCGCTGCGTATTCTGATTGTCGAAGATTCGGCCGAAGATGTCAGGCTGCTTCGGCATGCGCTGCAGCGTGGGGGTTACGACCCCATCACGAGCGAAGTCGTCGAGACCCGCGCCACCATGCAGGCTGCCCTGCTGGAACACGACTGGGACGTGATCACCTCCGACAACTCCATGCCGGGCTTCAGCGCCCGCGGTGCGCTGGCGCTGGTCGCGGAAATGCGCCTGAAAGTGCCGCTCATCATCGTGTCGGGCGAAATCGATCTGGACCTGGCGGTCACGCTCATGCGCGACGGGGCGCAGGATTACGTACCGAAGCGCGAGCTGCCGCGATTGTCGTCGGCCGTCGATCACGTGTTGCGTGAAGCCACAATCCGCAAGGCACATGCGCGGGACGCGATGTCGCTGCAGGAATCGGAAGCCCGTTACCGCAGACTGTTCGAAACTGCGCAGGACGGGATCCTGATCGTCGATGCGGACACCGGGCGCATCACCGACGTCAACCCGTTTCTGGAATACCTGCTGGGCCATTCGAGAGAAGAATTCCTGGGCAGGCACGTCTGGGAGATCGGCCCGCTCGAGGACGCCGAGGCGAGAGAGGTGGCCTTCCGGGAACTGCAGGTGATTGGCTACATCCGCTACGACGATCTGCCACTGGAAACGAGCGCGGGCAAACGCGTCGACGTGGAATTCGTGAGCAACGTCTACCTCGTCGACGGGAAACGCGTCATTCAATGCAACATCCGTGATATCACCGCGCGCAAGAGCGCGGAAGCCGCGATTCGGGTGCTCACGATGCAGCTGGAGGATCGCGTCAAGGAACGCACCGCGGAGCTCGAAATGCTGAACCACGAGCTCGATGCGTTCAGCTACTCGGTCTCGCACGACCTGCGCGCGCCCTTGCGGCAGATGGGGGCCTTTGCCCAGATGCTGGAGGAAAATCCGGTCGTGATCGGCGATCGCGACGGCGCGATGGCGACACAGAGAATCCGCGCAACGGTAGACCGCATGAGCCGGCTCATCGAAGCGCTGCTCGCTCTGGCCCGCCTCTCTATCGACAAGGTCTCGCGCCAGACCATCGACCTTTCGGCGATGGCGAAACTGGCGGCGGCCGAGATTTCCCTGGCCGAGCCGACGCGCCAGGTCGAATGGCGCATTGCCGAGGGCGTCGCAGTGAATGCCGACCCGCAGCTGACACGAATCCTGATGGACAACCTGCTGGGCAACGCCTGGAAGTTTACGTCGCGCCGCGAGACGGCCCACATCGAATTTGGCGCGACGATGCTGGCTGACTCGACAGTCGCCTTCTTCGTGAAGGACGACGGTGCGGGGTTCGATCCGGCCTATGCCGACAAGCTGTTCGGAGCGTTCCAGCGCCTGCACCCGATTGCCGACTTTCCCGGCCTCGGCGTGGGACTTGCGACGGTGCAGCGGATCGTGCGCCGTCACGACGGACGGGTCTGGGGCGAAGGCGCCGTGAACGGCGGCGCGACGTTCTGGTTCACTCTCGGCAACGGGCGCGCGCGTCCGTACGTCGACGCGCCGCGGCCGTTGCTGGCTTTGGGATAGTTGCAGCGCCGGATGACAGGGGCACCCCAGAAGATCACGAGCGTGGTGGTCGACGACCCGTCCCTCGATTCCGCCGCGCAGAGCCCACTCGAGCGTTTCAGCCGGCGTGAGCGTGAAGTACTGCACCTGACGGTCGGCGGCGCCACGAGTGCCGAGATCGGATTGCGGCTGTCGCTGTCCCGCAGGACCATCGATACCTATTGCAGCCGCGTGATGCAGAAGCTCGGTGTACCGAATCGGGCTCATCCATTTCGCCTTCGAACACGCCCTCGCGCCCACCTGACAGCTTGCTGCCGCGCACTCGACTACACACACTGTCGCCCTTTCCTTACATCGCGCACGCATCCGCTCGCCCACAATGCTGGAGTTACACGAGAATTTTTATCTGTGTCGAGGAACGCCATGCCCGAGCTCAAAATCCTGTTCGTGGAAGATGACCCTGCGGATGTGACGATGGCTCGCTATGAGCTGGAACGCGATGGGCTGAAGTTCGATGCGTTGTGTGTGTGCGCCGAGGCGGAGATGCGCGCCGCGCTGGAAGATTTCGCGCCGGACGTGGTGCTGTGCGACTACACCATTCCCGGCTACTCGGGCCGTGCCGCGCTCGCACTGAGCCGACAGATGCGCCCATCGACGCCGTTCCTGTTCGTCTCGGGGACCATCGGCGACGACCAGGCCATCGAGTGCCTCGCGCTCGGTGCGGCCGATTACCTGCTGAAATCGAACCTCCGGCGACTCGGCCCCGCCGTGCGTAGCGCCGTGAACAACGCGAGCGAACGCGAGCGAACGCACCACGTCGAGCAATCCAACCAAACGCTCACCGACGTGCTGGACTCGAGCACGGAGATGGTATTTCTGAGCGACCCCACGGGCCACATCACCTTCATCAACGATGCCGCCTGCCGGGCGCTCGACACGCCTCGCCAGGAATTGCTCGGCCAGGAGCTCCAGTCGACTTACCTGCCGCGTTCGCGCGAACGGATGCGTCGCGAGGTGATGGACGAGGTGACGCGCACCGGCAGCTGGAAAGGCAACGTCACCATCGCTCATGCCGGCAATACGGTCGCCACCAATCAAGTCATCACTGCGCACAAGGATGAGAGCGGTGAAATTCAGGCCTTCTCGACCCTCGCGCACGACCTGCGGGGAAACCATGCCCTGACGGCCCGCATCCGCCGCCTCGCCCACTTCGATACGCTGACCGGCCTGCCCAATCTCACGCTGATGGACGACGTTCTTCGGCGCGCCATCTTCAATTCCCACGGTGATGGCGTCGTTGCGCTCGCGCTGGTGAATCTCGATAACTTTCGATTCGTGAATGAAGGCTATGGGCGCAAAGTGGCCAACCGCGTGCTCAAGCGCGTCGCGGCTTCGCTGGTCACTGCGGTCGGGGCCGATAACACGGTGGCGCGTGTGGGCAGGGACGAGTTTCTCGTCATCCTGGCTGGGCTCAGCGACGCAGACGCCGCAACGACGCGGATTCAGAAAGTCCTGGATTCAATCGCGTTACCCCGAAGCAACGGCGGCAAGAAATTCCAGATCACCGCCAGCGCGGGGATCGCCCTCTACCCGATGCACGGCAACGACTTCGAGTGTCTCTCACGCGATGCGAACGCGGCACTGCACGTGGCCAAGGCGCGATTCCGTGGATCGCTGCATGTCCACGCGGGCGACACGAAGACGCCGGCGCGCCTGCAGCTGATGCTCAAGACGGGGCTCAGCAGCGCTATCGAGCGTCACGAGTTGTCCCTGCACTATCAGCCACAGTTCGAAATTCGCACCGGACGCGCGTGCGGCGTCGAAGCGCTCGCGCGCTGGTTTCGCGCCGGTGGCGAAATCATCCCGGCGTCGACTTTCATTCCGCTCGCCGAGCAAACGGGCCTGATCGGCGGGCTGGGCGCATGGGTCCTTCAAGAAGCGTGCAGAACCGTGGCCGGATGGCATGGCTCGTGGCGGGTCCCGCCGACCCTGTGCGTCAACGTGTCTCCCCATCAGTTGCTGGATGACTTTCCGCTGCTCGTCGAGCACGTGCTGGAAACCACCGGTTTCCCGGCTGGGCAACTCGAGCTCGAGATCACCGAAAGCGTGTTGCTCGAAGACGCGGAAGCCGCCATCGAGCGCCTCAGCCATCTCAAACGGCTGGGCGTCCGGATCGCGGTGGATGATTTCGGCACCGGCTACTCGAGCCTCACGTATCTGTCGCAGCTGCCGGTCGACCGATTGAAAGTCGACAAATCGCTGATCGCCCGCATGACGTGCCGGCGGAAGGATCTGGCCATCGTTCGCGCCGTGATCTCGATGGGGCGGGATTGCGGATTTACCGTGATCGCCGAGGGCGTCGAAACCGAAGAACAGCTGGCGCTGCTGCGGGAGCTCGGTTGCGAGCAGGCACAGGGATATCTGCTGGCCCCGGCCACCGACGCGGCGGCCGCGATCGTGCTGCTCGAGACGCGATGGGGAGCACGATCCAAGACAACGCCTGCCGCCGGTTCGGTTTCCGCGGGAGAGCAGCATGCATCCTGACGCTCCCATCGTGCTGACAGACTGGCAGATTCCCGACGTGGATGGACTCGAACTCTGCAGAACGATGCGCCCCCGGGACAAGGATGGGTATCTACGTCCTGCTGCTGACGATGCGCGGCACGAGCTCCGACATCATCCGGGGTTCGAGCAGTCGCTAATTCACGCGCACCGGCTGCGAGGATTGGCGCGCGCGAAAACTGCGGACTCACGTTAAAAGAATGCAGTCCCCGTCCCTCGAGAAAATTCGCCTCGCCTGCGTCGCCTGGCAGCTGCGGAGACGACAGCTGGCCGCGACCGAGGTGTCCGGTGCGGGCCTCCGATCCACGACGAACAAGCGCCAGCATTCCTTCGCCCGCGCACAGCCGGAGCTCGCCGCCGGATTGCTCGAAGCGATTGTCGACTCCTCGGACGACGCGATCATCGGCATCGACCTCGAGGCCATCATCACCAGCTGGAATGCCGGCGCGGAGGCCATTTTCGGTTACCCCGCGAGCGAAGCGCTCGGCACGTCGATCATGCGGCTGCTGCCCGAGGACCGGCGCAGCGAGATGAACGAGATCCTCGAACGCATCAAGCGCGACGAGCGAGTGAAACACTATGACACTCTGCGAATCACCAAGGATGGCCGGCTGATCGATGTCTCCGTGACCGCGTCGCCCATCAAGAATTCCCGCGGTGAGGTGGTCGGCGCGTCGAAGGTGGCGCGCGATATCACCGAGGCCAAGCAGATGGCGAAGGCGCTCGGCACCTCCGAAATGCGTTACCGCCGGCTGTTCGAGACCTCGAAGGACGGGATCCTGGTCCTCGATGCAGATACCGGAGTTGTCGTGGACGTGAACGCGTTCCTGATGACGCTGCTGGGCTATTCGTATCAGGAGCTCGTCGGCCGGACTATCTGGGAGCTGGGACTGTTCAAGGATATCGTGGCGAACGCCGAGCATTTCCTGGAACTGAAGGCGAAAGGTTACCTGCGCTACGACGACCTGCCGCTGCTCGCCGCGAACGGCGCCCCTATCGAAGTCGAGTTCGTCAGCAACGTCTACCTGGTCGACGGCGGCAAGGTCATCCAGTGCAGTGTTCGCGATGTCACTGAGCGCAGACGCATGGAGCAGGCCCTGCGTGCGAGTGCAGAGCACTTCCGCCTTCTGAACGATCTCGCCGAAGCAACGCAGGCGCTGATGGGTACGGCGCAGATCATGGCCGTGACGGCACAGATGCTGGCCGAGCGTCTGCACGTCTCCCACTGCTCCTACGCGACGGTGAGCGAAGACGGTCACCACGTCACCATCGTGCACGACTACAACGTCGGCAGCGCCAGCACGGTCGGCCAATACGAGCTCGCGAAATTCGGCACACGGACCGTGAACGGTCTGCGCAGGGGCCACAACCTGATCATCCGCAATGTTGCGGCGGAGTTGGCGGGCTCCGAAGAAGCGCAGGCCTTCCGGGACATGAGCATCGGGGCCGTCATCGTCTGCCCGCTCATCACGGAAGGCCGTCTGCGCGGCCTGATGTCCGTGCATCAGGTGGAGCCCCGGGACTGGACGTCCAGCGAGATCGCCATGCTGCAGGACTTTGCCCAGCGTTGCTGGTCCGCGATCGAGACCCGGGCCGCGGAGGACACGATCCAACGACTCAATGTCGAGCTGGAACAACGCGTGCTCGACCGAACGTCGGAGCTGGAAACGGCGAACAGGGAGCTCGAAGCGTTCTCGTATTCGGTGTCGCACGACCTGCGCGCGCCGTTGCGTGCCGTGGACGGGTTTGCCCAGGCTCTCATCGAGGATTACGGACCGCAATTACCCGAGGACGGCCAGCGCTACCTGCAAACGATCCGCGCGGGAACGCGCTCCATGGGCGCGCTGATCGACGACCTGCTGACGTTTTCGCGGCTCGGTCGCGCGCCGTTGAGCAAGCATAGCGTGAACACGGCACAACAGGTCGCCACGGTGATCAACGAACTGCGCCAGACCGTTGGCAAACGTAAGATCGACTGGCGCATTTCGCAGCTGCCCGCCAGCTCCGGCGACGCCGCTTTATTGAAGCAGGTCTGGATCAACCTCATCTCCAATGCCCTCAAATTCACGCGCGAACGCGAGAACACGGTCATCGAGGTCGGCTGCCGGTCCGGCCCCGAGGGCAACGTTTATTTCGTGCGCGACAACGGCACCGGTTTCGACATGCGCTACGCGAACAAGCTCTTCGGTGTTTTCCAGCGGCTGCATCGCGCGGAAGATTACGAGGGCACGGGAGTGGGCCTCGCGATCGTCCAGCGAGTCATTCACCGGCACGGCGGCCGCATCTGGGCGGACGCCACCCTCGGTGTGGGTGCCACATTCTTCTTCACCCTCGAATAAGGTAGCCCGTATGAAAGACGACACCGCGGTCGAGATCCTGCTGGTGGAAGACAATCCGCACGACCTCGAGCTCACGACACGCGCGTTACGAAAAGCCAATCTCCTGAACCATGTGTTTGTCGCCCGCGACGGCGCCGAAGCCCTGGATTTCGTTTTTTGCGAGGGTGTCCATGGCGAGCGCCGGATCGAGGATACGCCGAAGGTCATGCTGCTCGACCTGAAGCTGCCGAAAGTGGACGGCCTCGAAGTGCTGGAGCGGGTCAAGGGCGACCCCCGCACACGGATGATTCCGGTGGTCGTGCTGACGTCTTCGAAGGAGCAGTGCGACGTGGTGGAGAGCTACAAGCTCGGCGTCAACAGCTACATCGTCAAGCCCGTCAATTTCGAGAGCTTTGTGAGCGCCGTGGAGGGGCTGGGGATGTATTGGATGAACCTCAACCAGCCCCACAAGCTCGAGAGCTGAGTCCCGCCCGTCCAGCCGTTTTTATTCGTGCTGTTCCGGCAGCAGTCGTTCATCCCCCTGTGTCGGTGAGTGCTACGGTGGAAACCTCAGCTTCACGGATCGCGGGGACATTTTGTCGCAAGCCACCTTTTTCAACAGACAGGCGTTCTACCTGCGCCCCGATCCCACGCGGGTGGTCGTGCGGCCATTCAATCCCGCCATCGAGCCGCGGGACCTGAAACCCACCGATAAAACGCGGGCCAACCATATCGTCGATCGGGTGCTATCGATGGCGCCGGAGCTGGTGGTCAGCCAGTTGAACGAAGTGCTGGAGAATTTCCTCGGCCGCCATCGCAACCTGCTGCAGACCTTCGAAGCGCGCGCCGACGAGATGGAGCTCGCGTTCGCGCCGCATGCCGAGCTCAGCCAGGAACAGCGCCGCCTCGTCGGCGCCTATTTCCTGCACGAGTATTCGTTCGAGGCGGCCGCGTTATTCAACCCGAGCATCGTCACCCATCCGGACCAGTCTGGACTCGCGCCGGGCGCGCAGCGTTTCGTGTTGAGCTTGCGCGCCGTGGGCGAAGGCCATATTTCATCGTTGACCTTTCGATCTGGCGTCATCGCGGCAGACGGCAGTGTCGCGGTGGATCCGCCGGCACGTCTGGCCTCCCTGCCTGCCGTGACCAGCACGCTCCGTGTGGGCGCGGACGAGCCTGTCGATGTTGCGTTCAGGCCCGAAGAGGAGCTGAGCGAACGAGTCATCTTTCCGGTCACGTCGTATCAGTCGAATGGAATCGAAGACGCCCGGTTCGTGCAGTTCGACGACCCTGGGAAGAAGACTTTCTATGCGACCTACACCGCGTACACGGGAAGGTCGATCCGCTCCGAGTTGCTCGAGACGCACGACTTCGTGAAGTTCCGCCTCTCGCCGCTGAGGGGCACGGCCGCCGGCAACAAAGGCATGGCGCTGTTTCCTCGCAAGCTCGGTGGCCGGTACGCGATGATTGCGCGCCAGGACAACGAAAATCTCTATCTCATCTATTCGGACGATCTCTATACCTGGAATGGTGGCACGCCGATCCTGCGACCGCGCTTCCCGTGGGAGTTCGTGCAGATCGGCAATTGCGGTTCGCCGATCGAGCTCGATGAAGGCTGGCTGCTGCTGACTCACGGCGTCGGCCCCGTGCGCCGCTATGCCATCGGCGCGGTGCTTCTCGACAAGGACGACCCTTCACGCGTCCTCGGCCGTTCCCGCGAGCCGCTGGTGCACCCTGAGACTTCGGAGCGCTCAGGCTACGTCCCCAACGTCGTCTACACCTGTGGCGGAATGCGAAGCGGCGATCGAATCATTCTGCCGTATGCGGTGTCGGATACGTATTCTGCTGTTGCGACCATCAAGATCGATGCGCTGTTGAAGACGCTTCAGAGTTGAGAGGCAGGCGCGCGAGCGTTGCTTGCAAAAGCCGCGAGAAACTCGGCTTTCGTGCCGACTTCGACGCCCAGCTCGCAAGGCGGTTGCGTGCGGGTCCGCACGACATCGATCGCCCTCATGCCGGGCGTAGGCGCTTCGACACAGACGACGAAGACGAACGGTCGAAGTCCCAACAGCTCCGGATACGTGCGCGTGAGCTCGCCGGACGCAACGAAGCTCAGGTATGCGGCAAGCTTCTGGCGCAGCGCCGCCTCGCGCGCGTCGGCCTCTTGGATCGTGCCATCGTCGGAGATCACCAGCGCGACTTGGTCCGGACGCGAAGGCAAACGAGTGACCATGTCGATGGTGCTGATGTCGGTGAGGCTCATCGTCTGCTCCGTGACGTTGAATTCACTGCGTTGCGCGGCGCCAGTCTTCGCCGCGAGCAATTCTCGCACGAATGTCTTCGATAGGCGCGAGCAGGCCGTGATCGTTGTCAATCCAGCATTCGGGTAACAGCAACACGCCCTGATCGAGCGCGGCCGCCTCCCGATACATAAGTTGAGCGAAGTGCGGCTCGCGAATGAACGTCCGGACGCGTTGAAGCGCTTCCGGTTCATAGTCGTCGGCGATCGAGTCGTACACGTCGAGAATGAAATGGCCCCAGTCGCCTTTCACCGCGAGCTGAACCTGCGAGTGCAGCTCGATCACCCCGATGCGCCTCGCTCCCGCAATGATCGCGTCGAGATCCAGAGGCGCAGCAGTGATGATGATCACGGACTGCATGAGGCCATCACGGCTTGACCAGATCGATGAGCAGCTGGCGATCTCTCACCACCAGAATCCCTTGTTTCGTCATGTTACGGCCCACGTGCAGCCCGAGATCCGGACCATACGCTATGGAGGGTAATCCCGTCAGCCGTTCGGTGAGCAGAGCCTGTCGGGTGATGCCCGTACCTGGGCCTTCCTTGACCTGAATGCCGGCGTTCTTGAGCAGAATGTCGATGTCCGTGATCTCCTTGCCAGCCGAGTCGAAGTATTTCACGCCGACGCCGACCACATGGCCGGGGTACGCGCGCTCGATGTCGTTCGCCAGATCGGCCACGAGCGGATCGGTCGACGTGAACGTCCGCGGCGTGCCCGGCGGCACGACAATCGGCGGCGCTGTCTCGAGCGGCGCGGTCACCGCGGCGGTGAGGGTTCGCCGCGCGAGCATCAGTGGCCCGGCCGCCAGCAGATCGGCGATGCCGCCCGCGAGCGCCGCCTTGTCGAAGGCCCAGTCGATCGATCGTTGCACGCCGGGCTCGGAGATCGTCAGCTCGCGCGGGAGCAGGTTGTCTCCGGCGCGCAGCTGGTCGATCTGCGCGTCATACAACCGTTCGATGGTGGAAGCCGAGACCTCGTGCGGGGACATCATCGCGGTCTTGACTGCTTTTTCGAACAATCCGAGCTGATCCGCCTTGTCGCGCAGATAGGTTTCGGATTCGGCCCGCGCAAAGGTGAGATCGATCGCATCCGCGCCGGAGTTGATCTGATCGAGCAGATTCTCGCCGGTCGCCACCGAGAAGTAGCCGCCGCTCAGGCTGATGGCGTTCTCCAGCTTCTGCGCGGCTGACGTACCCGCCGGGAACGCGGCGACCACCTGCGCCTCGCCCGGCAACGCGCGCTCGGCGCCATTCAGTTGCGAGCGAAACGCCTCCAGTGCCTGGAACTGCCCATCCGCGCGCTGCCGTCCCGGTGACGAGCCGAGCCAGTAGTTCAGCGCGTCACGATCGAGTACACGTACGTTACTCGGCACCGTCGTATGCGCGCTGCGGGCGCGCCTGAGCGCGTTCAGCATGCTGTCGAGATTCAAGCCTGGTGCCACCTGCCGCTGCGCGGTGACGTGGACCTCCTCGAGAACGTTGGCCACGGACGCAGGCACAACCGGCGGCAGATTGATCTGCGGCATCGGAATGCCGGCGACGATGCTGTCGATATCGGGGCTGACGAAAGTGAGCAGCGGTTCGATGGGCGTGACTGTCGGCGCGACGTACTCGCCCGACGCCACGCGTCTCGCGTGCCCGCCGTCGTCCTCGCCCCTCGCCCAGGCTACACGCCGCTGTTGCGGGGATATGGCGCTTGCCGCGTCCACGATGCCGTACCCCACCGCACTGCCAAACGCATCCGCCAAAATCGAAGCCGTCGACGCATCGCTGCCGAACGCCCGGCGTACCAGCGCACCTCCGATGCCCGCGGCCGTGCGGCTCGCGAGTTGGCCGACTGTGCTGTCGCCGACAAAAGCGGTGGTGTATTCGCCAACGCCTTTGGCCACCGGCGCGGCGACGGCGGAGACCGCCACGTCGCGCCAGCTGAAGCTCTTCTGCAATCCCGTGGCTACGGAAATGCCTTGGGTGAGCGCGCTCGAGGCCGCGCCGTTCAGCGCCGCGAACGTGTAGGGATTCGAGCTCGCGAAGCGCGCAATCGAAGTTCCGATCGTGCTCGTACCCGTAGCCAACGCGCCCAGCCCTGCCCCCACGCCGGCGCCAACAGCACCCAGCGCGACGCCCTTCCAGTCAAACCCATCCTGCGCGCCGATTGCGATCGCCACGCCTTGCGATACGGCGGCGCCGACCGCGCCACCGATGACGGCGCCCGCAAACCCTGCCGCGCCACCCGCGCCGGCGAGCGCGGCGGTTCCGGCGCTGAACGTGGCGCCGATCCCGGACGCTGCCGCTCCACCCGCCGCGGCACTGGCGCCGCCCGTAGCAGGGGCGATCGCAGCCGAAGCCGCACCCGCCGTGTACACGGTGACGACAATCGCAACGACGATGATGAGCAGCATGCCCAGCACGCCACAGCCACGCTTGCCACCCGCAGCCGGCGCCGCGGGTGGATCTGGCAACGTCGGAGTCGTATCGCCCAGTGCGAGCGACACGTCATACGGACGGAACGTACCTGAGTTGTTATGGATATTCGTAACGACGTTAGGCAGCGCCAACCGCGTTCCCGCGACCGGCGGCTGGTTATCCGTCAGGCCGTTCGCGTCCGCGATGATGTACCAGAGGCTCGCATCGCCCCACTCCGCGCGCGCGATCGACTGCAGCGTCTCGCCTTCCGTGACGATGTGAGTCGACGCCGTGCGCGCCGGATACGTCGGATTGATCGGCGCGTAGTTCTGATCGAAGTCCGCCGAGGTCACCGGAATCACACGGTTCGCAATCTGCGGGTGCACGGAAACGCCGTTTTTCTCCTGAATCGCCAGCGACTGCGCGTAGTCGACGCGCGACGGCGCGTTGTCCTTGCCAACATCGCCGATGCCGACGCCATTCATGTAATAGAACTTGCGCAGCTCCGTCTGCGGCGGCAGGCCGACCGGGTTGTTGTTGACCGTCTCGTAGCGCTTGAGTACCTGCCCGTTCTGGTTGTTGACGTATTCGAGCGTGCGCTTGGCTTGCGCATCGTACAACTTCTTGATGTGCCCGTTGGCGTCGTACTGGTACGTCGACGAACCGGGCTGCCAGCCGCGCAGGTCGCCGGCCGTTGCCGAAATGGTGACCACGCTCTCTTTGTACGAGTCCCATTTTTCGTACACGTACGAGAGCGTGACGACCGCGGTGTTCGCCACCTGCGCGCCGCTTGCGTTGATCACCCTGCCCACGGTCGATGTCAGCGTGCCGCTGCCACCGTAGTTGTAGACCGTGGACTCGCGCTTGCTCATGTCCGTGCGGTCTTCTTCGAGCGTCGTCAGGCCGTCGCGGTCGTACTCGTAGTGGACGTACTTCGTCTGTGCGCCGGCCGCGTTGTACTCGTAGTAATCCTTCAGGTTGCCGAGTGCGTCGTTCTGACGCATCGTCCGGCCGAGGAGCACATTATTGCCGTCACGGATCGTCGTCTCCTTGACGGTGTCGATCGGGTCGTACGTGTAGCTCTCGCGAATCGGCTGCGCGACGCCGTTCTTGTCGAGCAGGTCGCTCGCGACGAAGGTGCGCCGGCCCAGTCCGTCGTACGTGATCGAATAGCCCGTGTTCGCACGCACGATCGCGCCATTCACCAGCTGACCCATCGTCGTGGTGAAGCGGTTCATGTGGTCGTAGGTGTAATAGAACACCTGGTGCTGATTCTCCTGGTTCAGCAGATCCGTGTAGAGGCTGTCGACGCTGCGGCGATTGCCGACCGCATCGTATTGGTAGGTGATCGTGAACTTGCCCGGGTCGGTCACGCTCTTCAGGCGATTGAGCTCGTCGTAGGTCGCGGTAGCGATCTGGTACGGGTACTGGTCCATCGAAGGCTGGCCCGCCGTGATCGGAATCTGCGAATACGCTTCGATCGTGCGGTTGCCGTTCTTGTCGTACTGGAAGCGTGCGTAACTGTTGATCGCCGTATCGGAAATGGACTTCAAATAACCGTTGGCGTAGTAGTCGTACGTGATGTTCTGGTCGACGCGGCCCGAAGCGTCGTGCGTCGTGCCCACCTGCGTCTTGAGCCAGCCCGCGAGATTGTAGGTATACGTGAACTCGTGGCCGCCGATGTCCTTGTGATAGCGGATGTGGCCGAAGTAGTCCGTGCGATCGATCTCGGTGTCATTGCCGCCGCCGACCGCAGCAGTGGTCGTGGTTTTCTCCCAGCCGCCCACGCCGCTCGCGAGCGTGGACACATAGGTGTAGTCGTAGCGCGTCTGCCGGTTTTCGAAGCTCGTGTAGCGGCGCACGCGGTTCTGGCCATCGAACAGATACGTCTCGCGATTGTTGAGCGTGTTCGTGTGAGCGGTGCGATTGCCGGCCGCGTCGTATTCATACGTGTCGAAGGCATACTGCGCGCCCGCCGAGTCGTAGCGGGTCTGGCGAGTCAGCTGGCCGGCGCGGTCATAGGTATAGCCGGTTTCGAGCCCCATCTGATCGAACACCTGGCGCTTGTTGCCGAGGCGGTCATACACGTAGCTCGACGAATACACCGTGGCATCGGTCCGGGCGTCGAACTCCTTCGTCACGCGACCATTCACGATGATGCGCGTGTTGTAGAACTTCTGCCCCGCCGCGGCGAGGTCGCTGTTGGCATCCTGCGTGCCGACCAACTGGCCGAGCTCGTCGTAGTAGTAGTGCGTGGTCGGCCGCACGACGCTCGTCACACCCTGCTCGTTCGTCACGCCGGTGGTGGGCTGCTGTTCGAGCGTGAGTTGGCCGAGCTCGTTGTAGCTCAGGTCGGTCACATAGCCGTTGCCGTCCGTCTGCCTGATGACTTCGCCGAACGCGTTGTAGCTCTGCGAGCGATGGATGACATTGCTCTGGGTCGCGCCTTCGGCGATCGAGCCGACGAGCTGCCGGAGGTAGTGGTTGTTGGCCTCCGTGTACTGATTGGCAGGCAGCGCGAAGTTCTGCTGATTGCCCAAGCCCGCGGGCCGGTAGCTGAAGTAGTTCTGCCGCGTCGTGGTGATCTGGTATTCGTTCTGCTGGGTGGCATTCCCCGTCGTGCTCATCACGCCCTTGACGTGGTTGTAGACATTTCCGGCCGCGTCATACGCGTAGTACTCGTAGTGCTGGCCGTTGTCGTACGCGCCCGTGAAGCGGAACTCACCACCGGAGACCGGCACTTCGACGAAACCCGTCGTCGGATTGTCGTTCACATCGAGCAACCGCATCTGAACGCGGGTCACGCTCGGGTTCTGCGCGCGGATGCTGGCCACGGCGACGCCTGCCGACGCGGGTATGGTCAACGTGCTGCCGGGCGGCGTGTTCAGCGCAGACTGCATGATCAGGCCGTTGTCGCGATATATGCGGATCTGGGCGTACTGCGGCGGAGTGCCCCCTTCCTTGATGAGCTGGATGACGCCGCTCGAGTTCGGCGTTCCCGAAGCCAGCGTGGCGCCGTTCGCAGCGGCCACCTCAACGCGGATCGCGCCGGTCCCCATGAGAGCGGGCGGTAATTGCAGGGTGATCGTCTCGAACTTCGGCACGCCGCTCGCGGCGGGGCCGTAGTTGTAGGCGGTCACCGTCACGACAGCCGCTGCGAGCGACGTCTGGCCGGGATAGCTCGCCGCCGTCCCGATGAAACTCCCGGTGGGGTTGGCGATCTGGTGCTTGCTGTACACCTCCTCCCGGATGTCGACCGTGCGAGTCGAACCGTCGAGATTCTCTGTCGGCAGCGAATACCACCACTGGTCGATCGTGTCTTCGTCACCGCTCGCCGTGGAACGGCGGTGATACACCGTCGTGCGGCGGATATCCTCGTTTGTCGTGGTGATGCGGCGATGGAGGGTCGAGCCGTCCGCCCAGATATCCACGGTGATGATCTTGCGAACCATGCGTTCCGTGATGGTTCGCGTCAGGCCGTCCGCGCTCGTGGTGTCGGATCGCTCGTTGAGCGTCTCGTATGTGCCGGGGCCTTGTGAGAGTGCGGGCAAATCGCTGGTCGTGACCCCGCCGAGCTGAGTGTCGGTTGGGCCCGGTACCGCAGGTGGACTGCCCACAGTCCCCCAGACACTGGTCACCGACGGCGTGGCACCGGCGTAGGGAGTGTCGGATGCCCCGGGCAATATATAAGTGGTGCCGTTGATGTAGACCGAGGTCACCGAGTGGATGTCTGGCGGCACCTCGCCAGGCAGCCCGGGGTGGCCCGTCTCGCTGACCGAGAGCCAATTCGTGAGGCCAGCAAAATCCATCGGCGGCTGGAACACATCGATGAGCTGATTGCGCTTGTCGTACAGGTTGAAGGTCGGTTGTGTGCTCGTGAACTGGATGAGTCGCAGGTCCGCAGGGCCACGAATCGCGCGCAGCGTGCCCCCGTCGAGCACCTGCGAAAGGTCCGTGTTCACCGCGGACAACTGGAGCACGACGTTGCCGTTCTCGTCGTAGAGATACACGCGGGGCGTGCCGCTTTCCTTGTTCGTCCAGAACAGGCGGCCGAGCTTGTCGTAGATGTATTTTTCCTGGAACTGGCCGTTCGTGCCCTTGGCCTCGATGTCGCCATGGGCGTTGTAGCGCGTGTCCTGCGTTTCGCGCACCACCTGCCCGCTCGTGCCTTCGTCTTCGTAGTCCTGGCGCTGGGTCTCGCGGTTGAGGATGTCGTAGCTGTAGTAGGTGCGATAGGTATGAGCCGCCAGGTCCACATCCGTAACCTGCCGGGTGGTGCGCACAGTGTTACCGCTGACGTTGTAGTCGCTCGTGACGGTTGCGCCTTCCGGCCCGCGGCGCGTGCGCAAGTTGCCCGCGGAGTCGTACTGGGAGCGTGTCTCACGGTTCTCGGCCGCCGTCATGCCGAGCTTCGTTTCCACGGCCACGTTGCCGAAGGCATCGTACTGCCAGTCTGTCTGCGAGCGCGTGGAGACCAGCGCGACGCCACGCCCGTTGTACGCCATGAATGTCGGGTCGTACTGGTGCGTCTTGCGCCCCAGCGCGTCGTAAGCGTAGTCCGTGCGGCCCTGCGCGTTTGGCAAGACCTGAGCGGTCAGGTTGCCGAGGCCGTCGTATTCGTATTTCGTCTCGAGGTTGCCGCTCGTCTCCGTCAGGTCTCCCGAGTTGACGTTCACCGTGGCGTAGCTGACGCCAATCTTGCGCTCGGTAATGACGCGACCGAGCTTGTCGTAGTCGAATTCGGTGATGCGGTCATCACCGGTTCCCGTCGGCAGCAGGCTGGTCGGGTTAGACGTGACGCTGACCGACCCAAGCTGCGCTGCCGTCAGCATCGTCGAATACTTCGTCTCGCGACTCACCTGCCCTTGCGCGTTGTATTCCCAACGAGTGACCGCACCCGCCGGATCCACCTGCACGATGCAGTTGCCGGCCGCGTCATAGAATTTGTAGGCCGCGTAGCCCTTTCCGTCGACCGTCTTGACGACGTTGCCATTCGCGTCGTACGAGGCGCGCGTGCCAATGGCGGTGTCGATGAAACCGCCGTTGATCGACAGAAGCGCGTAGTTGAACAGAACCTCCGAGCGGGTGTGCGTCACTTCGCGCAGATTGTTCGCGTTGTACTCGTACGTGAGCTCGCGATACGCATCCACATTCACCGGCGTGGGCCGCGTGGCCGGCACCTGGGTTCCCGTCAGGCGCGTGTCATACGTGCGCTCGCGAAGAACGTTCCCGACGGCGTCGTAGGTGAACTCGCTGAGTACGTTGTCCGCATCGACGCTGGCGACGCGCAGATTGCGGCTGTCGTAATAGTTGACGGTGCTGCCACCATTGGCCGCAACTTCCAGCACCAGGTTGCCGGCGGAGTCGTACGACTTCTGGATGGCCGGCGTCTTGGTCGTCGAGGTGTTGGTCGCACGGTCGTAGACCACGAACGACGGCATCTCGATGCGCGTCTGCAGGCCGCGATGGTCGTAGAAGAAGTGCGTGTCGCGCTGCTGGCCGGTCAGCCCATACGCCTCGCGCTTCCAGACACGCTCGCCAAACGCGTCGTACTCGTAGCGGTTCTCGATCCTCACGGACGACGTGGTGATGTTCGGAAGCACGGCCGTGACGACGTCCGTCTGCGGGAGGATCTCGCGGACGAGGTTGCCCACGCCGTCATAACGGTAGTCGTAGGTCGCGTTGTTGCGATCCTTGAACGTGAACTTCTGCCCGAACGCGTCGTAGGTGTAGGTTTCGGTGTAGTTGCCAGTGGTGCCGTAGTAGGTGATCGACGTGACCATCCCGCGCTGGTCATAGACATTCGTGCGACGGCGGTCGCGCGTCGCATCGAGCACAATGCGTGTTCCGATGCTGGCGACGGTCGTCGTCTCGTTCCATGTGCCCGTGAGCGCTGTGGCGTAACTGAACTCGTCCGTCTTGTTGCCGAGCGCGTCGTAGCGCATCTCGGTGACGTAGCCCATCGGGTCGATCTGGTAGCGAACGCGTCCGTCGGCGTCGTAGTACGTGTAGCCGGTGTTGCCACGTCCGTCCGTCAGCTTGACCAAGCGTCCAAGCGCGTCATAGCCCTTGCGCGTGATGTTGCCGACGGCGTCGGTCACCGTCACCTCACGTCCGGCCGCGTCGAAGGTGCTCGTTGTCGTGTAGAGCAATCGAAGAGAGTTTTTCTGCGCAGGCAGCAGCGACGCGGAGCTGGCCGGATAGCCGTGGCCTCCGCGATACTCCACCGCCCACGCGGAGTCGCGCTCGGCGAGCTCCACCCCGCGCGGGTCCACCGTCGTGACGCGGTTGCCCACGGCGTCGTAGCCGTATTCCTCGTAGGCGGTCGCCGCTGCTGTGGTCAGTGCGTCGTAAACGCGGATCGTGCGGCCTGCGAGGTCTCTCTCCGTCGTCGTCACCTGATCGCGCGAGGCGTTGAAGCCCGTCACGACGGCATTCGCTTTCACCTGCGCCAACGTCGCGCCGGCAGCGACGGTCGGCTTGTCGCGGTAGAGAATCGCGATGGTCTTGCGGCCCGCATCGTCGTAGCGCGTCTCGGTCAGGTAGCCCTCGGCATCGAGCTTGAAAACTTCACGGCCCGCGCCGTCGTACCAGTAACGCGTCGTCCGATTGTCCGCGTTCGTCGGCACCGAGCCGGTTGTGGCCCAGGAATCGAGGCTCGCGACGTCTGTCGCCAGCGAGGTCGAGCGCGCAGTGGCGAACTCGGTCTTCGTGACGACGTTGCCTTCGCCATCGCGAACGCTCTTCACGACATACCCGAGCGCATCGACCGTGTAGACCGAGCGGTTGCGAATGTCGTAGGCGCTCCAAACGACGCGATCGTCTGCGCTGATCGTCGTGAGGCTATTGCCCGCGGTCGTGAGGGCCGAGGTCAGCGCGGAGGCTGTGGTATAGACGGTTCCGGCCGGGACGGCCTTCGCGTAGGCGCGTGCGCGCGTCACGTTGCCGTCGCCATCGTACGCACGCTCGATAACGGAGCCTTCTGCATCGATGGTGTAGATCTCGCGCCCATCGCGGTCATAGATGGACTGCACGAGCTCGTCCGCAGCGGCACTTGCTGTGACGGTGACCGAGGTCACCTTGTCACCGAAGCCACTCGTAGAAATTGCGGTGGCGTATTGACGCGTGGAAATCACGCGGTCTTCGAGGTCGTAGACCTTCTCGCTGACGCTCCCGAGCGCATCGATCGTGTAGCGCAGGCGGTCGTCCGCGTCGTAGACGTACCAGGTCGAGTTGCCGAGCGCGTCGATCTTGCGGGTGACGTTACCGTTCGCGTCGTACTTGTATTGCGTGCGAAGGTTGAGCGTGCCGCCCAGAGAGGTCGGGTCGACGTACTCGTCCGTGCGCCGACCGAGCACGTCGTAGATGTACTGGGTTCGGCGGGGGTTCGCGCTGCCGGAACCTTCCGTCACTGTCACCACGTGGCCGGCGCGGTCGTACGCGTACGCTGTGCGCAAGTTGAGGCCGCTAGGGTCGATCGCAAGCAAAATGGCGCGGCCGTCGCGGTCGTACGTCGTATGCGTCGTGCGGCCGCTGGGTTCCGTCACGTCCGTCAGCCGCCCCTGATCGTCGTAGCGGTACTGCGTGGCAAGCGCAAGGTTCCCGCTGCCGAAGTCGACAGTGCGAGTGAACACGCGATTTACGGAGTCGTAATCGATCTTGGTCACCACACCGCGCGCATCGGTGCTGGTGATCAGACGGCTCGCGCGGTCGTAGGTCTGCGAGAGCGTCGTGCCGAGCGAATCCGACACCGTCTTGAGCTTGCCGTTCAGGTCGTAGACGTACGTGGTCGTGGTCCCACGCGCGTCCGTCACAGTGGCCTGCTCGCCGAAACGATTGTGGACGGTTGTGAAGCTGATGTTCTCAGGCGACGTCACCACCACGCTACGCAGCGTGTCGTCATAGACGTAACGCGTGATGTTGTTGAGTGCGTCGGTCGTCGTCAGCGTGCGCGAGAAAGCGTCATACGTGATGGCGTGCGTGCCGTTGAGGCCGTCGACGGTCGTCAGCGTTCGGCCCAGGCGATCGTAAGTCGTCTTCGTGACGTTGCCGTTCGCATCGACCGCACGCGTGCGGCGGCCGAAGGCGTCATAGTCGTTGGTTTCGACGAAGTTGAGGCCCGTCGGGTCCCAGCGGGTTTCCTTGAGGCTGCCGCGCGCGTCGTAGACGTAGGTTTTAGTGAGGGTGCGGGTCGAGTCCACCTGCTCGACGCGCGTCACCTCTTCACCAAACGCATTGAGCTTGTGCGTGACGGAGGCGCCTTCCGCCGTGGTCGCGGTGCTCTCCTGGCCCGCCGCGTTGTACGCATAGGTGACGTTCGTCTGCGCATCCAGCGTGTTGTTGACGACGAGCCGGCCCGTCAGCGTCGAGCTGACGAGGCCGCCCGTCAGACCGCTCGTGGAGATTTGCGTGTTGTAGGTACGCGTGCCGGTGATGCGGCCGCGCGCATCGTAAGTCGTTTCGATGACCTCGCCTTCCGCGTTGACGACGTGCGTCTGGCGCCCGTCGGCATCGTAGAAGAACAGCGTGGTGAACCCGTTCTGATCGATCGCCGAGATGCGGCGGCCTGCGAGGTCGTACGCGTAACGCGCCGCGTACTGGTTCCAGACGGCGTCGATCTGAGCCTGGGTCATTCCGCCTGTGATGAGCGATGAGCCTTCAGCCGTCAGCTCCGCGGTCACGCGACCCAGCGCGTCGTACCGTGCCTGGGTGGTACGCGCGTCGGTCTGACCGGATGCACGTGTCACGCCCGTGCGGTTGTTCACGGCGTCGTACGCGTACGTCTCGATCGTGCCCTCGAAGTTCGTCTGCTGAACGAGCCGACCGACGCCGTCGTACTGGTACGAGGTGGTGTGCCGAACTGCGGCCGTAGGAACGGCGGCTTTGAGTGACGCAAGCGTCGACGTGCTGCTGTAGGTGAGTGGCGCGTCATAGCGGATGGACTGCGAGACGTTGCCGGCGACGTCGTACACCGTTTCGGTGAGATAGCCTTCCCCGTCCAGCGCGCCGACCTGCCGGCCCATGCCGTCGTAGAAGAAATAGCTGTTGATGTCGCGCTCGGGGTCGACGGTGGTTTCGTTGTCCACGGCCGGGCGAAGCTGCGCTAGCGTGCCCGTGAGGCGTTGCGCGGTGGCGGTCGCATCAGCGTATGCAGTCTGCTGAACGAGCAGACCGCCGGCGTCGTAGATGGACTCCGTCAGGTAGCCGGCAGCGTCGAGCACGCCGACGCGATTTCCCTCGGCGTCATAGAAGTAGCGTGTGCGACGGTCGTTGGCGGACGTGGTGACCGTGACAGCGGACGGCAACACCTGATCCGTCGTACGCGTGATGACGAAGGGCGTTGCGTAGTGAACCTCATCCGTGACGCGCCCTGCACCGTCATAAACGAGCTGCGTGACACCGCCGACTTCGTCGATCGCGTAGACCTGCCGGCCGGCGTTGTCGTAGACCGCACGCGTAATCTTGTCTTGAGCGGCGTTGCGGCCCGGCACGCTGGCGAGACTGGTGCGCAGCGTGGCGAGCGTGACGTTCGTAGGCTTGCCCGCGCCGTCGATCAGTGTTGCGATCGTGGCGGCGGTCAATCGATCCGCGTACACGATCGTCTTGATGGCGTGACTCGTGCGGTCGTACACCACTTCCGTCAGCGTGCCATCGCCATCGACGGTGGCCACCTTGCGGCCCGCCTCGTCATACAGCACGTGTTGACGCACGCCGGTCGGGTCGGTGACAAAACGCAGGCGGCCGTCGCCGTCATAGCTGTAGGTCGTCGTCCCAAGCGCGGCGCTGCCCGGCCCGGTATTGACGAGGCTGATCAGCTCGCCAGCCTTGTTGTACGTCGAGGTTGCGACGAGCCCGTTGGCAAGCGTGAGCGTCGTCGTGTTGAGCCCGTCGTTGAACTGCGTGATCGTGCTGCGTGTGCTACCGCTTGCGATCCACTCGACCTTCGTCAGCTGGCGACCCAGGCCGTCGTACGTGAACGAGGTGACGAAGTCCGTCGTGTCACTGGTGGCTTCGCCGCGGGGGTCGATCACGCTGAGCAGCTGGCCGCGCTGGTCGTAGACGTAGCGTGTGACCGACGCTCCGGCCGCGACGCCCGCTCCGCTACTGTCGGTGGTGGCATAGGCGGTAGCGGTGCTCAGGTTGCCGCGGAAGTCGTACGCGTAATCCACCCGCTGCAGCTTCGTGAGCGTGCGCGCGCCCGCCCATGTGTTGAGTTGCGCCTCGGTGAGCGCCGTAGTCGGCGTCAGCGCACTGAGGTCGTATTTCGCGTCGGTGTAGACGAGCGTGGCAATTCGCAAGCCCGCCGTGTTGTAGCGATTCTCCGTGACGCGGCCGTCGGCGCTGATGACGAAGCGCAGGTGGTCTTCGGTGTCGTACGCGTAACGGGTGGTGAGCGGGCCACTGGGCTGACCGCCGCCGGCACCGTCCGGATCCGGCACTGTGTAGCGCGTCTCGGTCAACGGTTGGTTGTTGGCGCTGAACGTACGCGTGATCGTGTTGCCCAGAGCGTCACGTGTCAGCGTGAGGTTGCCGTTGCTGTCGTACTGAAAGGTCGTCGTGCGGTTGAGACCTGCCGGATCCTCAGTGATCGAGGCGACGTTGCCGTCCGCGTCATACGCGTAGCGCGTCTCGAGCCGCGCGCCGCCCGTGGTGGGGCTCAGAATGCCCGTGAGGCGTCCGCTGGCGTCGTTGACGAAGCTCGTGACGAGCCCCAGGTTGTCGGTGATGTCGGTCTGCAGATAGACCGTGGATCCGCCGCCGCTTCCGGCTGCTGTGTATGTCAGCGTCAACGGCACCGTGAGATGCAGGCCGGTGGTGAGGGTCGGGTTACCGGTGGCTGCCTGGAGAGCGGCGACCGCGTTCGCGTCACTCGTGCCGTAGATCGCCTGGGTGATCGTGGTCCACGTGGCACTGGCGGGCACCGTGTAGTACGCAGGAACGGTGACCGTGCTGGTGGTCGTGACGGTCAGCGTACTGGGCATGCCCGTGAGGTGCAGGCCCGCGGTCAGCGTGGGGTTGCCAAGTGCTGTTTGCAGCTGGGCTGCGGCGGTGCTCGATCCATAGAGCGTCTGTGCGATCGAGCTCCACGTGTCGCCCGACTGCACGTTGTAGTACGGCGCGCCGCCGTTGAAGACGATGCCATACTCATAGCGTGAGAAGAACACGCTGTTCGCCGTGCCATCGTTCTGCAGCCAGACGGCAACGGCCTGATTGTCCGTCGCGGTGCCGTTATTGGCACTGACAAAACCGTACACGTTGCTGGTGGCGCCACTCGCAGTTTCCAGCACCTGGCCACCGCGCCACTCGTGGTCGATGTAGCGCAGCGCGTAGAGATCATTGCCATCGCGCCACGTGACGACCGCGCCGAGCTGGTCGTTGCCATCCATCTGTAGCTCAGAGATCGCCGAGCCGTGGCCGATGTACTCAACCTCCTCGGAGTCACCGTGGATGATGTAGATGTCGCCGTCGACCGTGGCGATGGCCGCCATCCACATCTGGTTCGAGTCGTTGACCGACAGGAGCGAGACGGCCGCGGGGCTCGTACCCAGGAGCACCATGCCGTTCCACGTCGTGTTGTTGCCCCAGTTGTGGCAGACGTTCAGGCCCTCGAGCCAGAACACGTTCACGTCCCCGGAAGGGTCGGTGTCCACGCGGATCTGCGAGACATTGGCGACGGCGGAGTTGATGTTGACCTGCGTGCCCCAGGCGGAGCCTACGAAGGCGCGTGCGGTGACCCGATAGCCCGTCCCGCTGCTGCTTCTCCAGATCACCTGGATGCGGTTACCCGAATTGACGGCGAGCTGCACCTGATCGAGCGTGCCGGTGCTGGAGGCGACGCTCTCCTCGGCCGCCCATGCGCTTGCACTGCCGGCCCGGCGACGAACCTTCACCGTCTGCGTGCCCGCGTTCGACTCGCGCCACACGACGGCCGCCTGCCCGGTGACGTTGATGGAGCCGCTGATGTCGGAAATCGGTACCGCGGTGCCGGTGATCGTGACGATGAGCTCGGAGCCCTGCCACTCGTAGGCACCCGAGGTCGTATTGAGCACGTAGCGGTTCGCGCGCACCTGCCCGGTCGCGCTATCCCGCCACGTCAGGATGGCGTTGCCACTGGCGTAGTCGCTCGAGAGCTTCACGGAGGTCGGTGTCGTCAGCGTGCCGCTCACGACGACGGGTGTGGACCAGGTGTGGGCGGCGACATCGTAGGTGGTTGCGTAGAGCGCGCCGCCCTGCTCCCACACTGCAATCGTGCGACCGCCGTTATTGTCAGCGGCAACGAGCTGAGTGGCTGCCGTACTCGAAGACTCGAGGGCAACGGGCGCGGTCCAGTTCGACGGCGGTGTCACGGGCGCAGGCGCGCCGACAACCACACGCACAATGTCGCTGTTGGCAACGCCATTGACGGTGGCAGTAAGCTTGAAGACCAGCGTCGTGGGAGTAGATACGCTCGGTGCGGTGAATGTCGGGCTCGCTGTGGTCGCGCCACTCAAGGTAACCGCGGTACCGCTCACCTGCGACCACTGATACGTCACCGTGCCGGAGGGGGCTGTGGCCGTGCCGCCGAGCGTGACGCTCGCGCCGCTCGCCACGGACTTCCCGGCACCGGCGTCCACCGTGGCAGGCACGTTCGCGCCAACGTTCGTGTGTAGAACCAAGCTTGCTTCGGACGCCGTTTCGCTAGTGTGAACAACCGCGTACCACGTGCCCGCAGTGGGGCTGGTCACGGTGATCGCTTCATTCGAATCCGGGCCGTTGGACTGATAGTCGAACGCCGCCAGAGTCGGCACCGCGCCCTGCTTGAGCAGCAATTCGGCGTCGCCGTTGTTGCCGGAGAGCGTAAGACGGAAGTTCGTCGTGCCCGAGGGGATCGTGAACGAAAAGACGTGCTCGGTGGCCGCCGTGCCGTCGCCGTGGATCTCGTATACCGGGCTGTTCGCTGTCAGGGTGCGCGTGCTCGTGGTGCCGGACTGCACGGACGCCATCAAGGTCACGCCACTGATCGCAGTGAACGCCTTCACGCCGATGTAGTACGTGCCCGCAACCGGGTTGGCGACGAACACGGCTTCGTCGTCGACGTCGAATAGGTCACCCGCGTAGTCGTACGTTGCGTCCGTCGGAAGCGCGCCGCGACGGACGTAGAAATCCACATCACCCAGGCCGCCGGAGCTCTTCACGAACAGCTCGCTGCTGCCCGAGGGCACTTCGATCGCGTAATAAGTCCAGCCGCCGGCCGCGCCACTGAGATTCGTGACGGGAACGCCGCTGTAGATAGGGTTGTAGTTGACGCTTGCGCCGCCCGTCAGTGCGCCGTTGTTGAGGTTGTACGTGTTGGTGCTGGTCTGCTGCTCGGTCGTGGAGAGCGCGCCGGAGTTTGCAGTAGCGGTCGTCGAGCCGCTGGAGCCCGATGGCGTCGTATACGTGTAGGTGCTGACGCGCCCTTCCGCATCCGTGAAAGTCTTCACACGATAAAGACCATCGAGCAGCTGGTAGGTGAAGCTCACCGTGCTGCCGACGTTGACGCCGTCTCCCTGCGAAATAGTGAGCACGCGCGTGCTCGTGCCGTCGTAGGTGTACGTTGTCAGGAACACCTTGCCGTCGGTGATGGCGTTATCACCCGGGGACAAGTCCACGCGGACCTGCGAGAGGCGGTTCTGCGAGTCGTACGTGTAGCGCGTCAGCGTTTGCGTGACGCCATTCGATACCACACGGATCGCCGTGAGGTTGTTTCCCGTGTAGTCAAAGAACGTCGTCTGTACGGGTGAGGAACTGTCTGTGATCGACGTGAGCAATGCGCCGGTGTAGGTGTAATTGCGCACATTGCCGTCCTGATCGCGCGAGCTGATCAGGCGGCCACTGGAGTCATAGGTTTCAGTCGCGCGCGAGGAGCCGTCGGTCCACGTCCACTGGCTCGCGCTGGAATTGTAGGCAAGCGTGTCGTGCGCGCCGTCGCCATCGGTGCTGACGTACTTCGCGAGCGACGTGTTGTAGTTGTAGCGGACTTCGGCACCGTCACCGAACGTCTTGACGATGTAGCTGCCCGCAGCGTTCAGCGTGCCGTTAACTGCAGAGAGGCGTTCATGCACGCCGAGCCGCCAGTTGTCACCGTTGTCGTCGGTGAGCAGGCCCTGCGAGTTGTAAGTGCGGATCAGCGGCGCGTGTATGCCGATGCCCGTGAGGTACTCGTCACGGTCCTGGATGACGAGGTTACCCGTAGCCGTGTTGACGTATGCCTGCTCGCCACTGCGACCGTCGGTGGCATTCCCGAGGGCGCCCCCGCCTCCAAGAATCGAGCGCGACGACGTGGTGAGACCCAATCCATTCCCTGAAACGACCGCGACCATGCGTAGACCCCTACATCCGGACTTGTGGACGAGCGCGACAGGGGTATCCCGGGTTCGCACGGAATGTTTAGGGAAACGCGAAAAAAAGTACTGAAACGGGCCGAAGGTCTGTAGCGGAGCGCCGCAGGACGCGACGTCTGTCGCAAGACGCGAGGTCTATCACAGCGCGCACTGTCTATCGTAGGACGCGAGGTCTATCGCAGCGCGCACTGTCTGTCGCAAGGCGCGACCCCTATCGCAAAGAGCACCGCCCGTCGCGAGGTGCCATGGCGATCTCTCGACTCAATACCATCGTGCAATCGTGCAGCGCCGACCTCCTATGATCTCCTACACGCACGATGCCAATGCAGGAGCTTGCGATGACCCGTTCAGCCTTGTCCCTGGATCTTGCCGACGCACGCCGAATCATCGCCGCGGGTGAGCGTAAAGCGATCGAAATCGGAATTCCCTACAACATCGCCGTCGCGGACGCCGGTGGCGAATTGATCGCGCATGTCCGCATGGACGGTGCGTGGCTGGGGAGCGTGGACATCGCGATCAACAAGGCGTGGACCGCCTGTGCCTTCGACCTGTCGACCGAAGCTCTGTCACACCTCGCGCAGAGCGGCCAGCAGGGGTTCGGCATCAACACGACCAACGATTCGCGCGTCGTCATCTTCGGCGGCGGGATCCCGATCAAACGCGATGGCGCGCTGATCGGTGCCGTCGGCGCAAGCGGGGGCCTCGTCGCGCAGGACATCGACGTCGCCAAAGCGGCGCTCGAAGGCTTCTAACCTTTCTCAGTGACCGCTCATTTTCAGGAGATTGCGATGAACGAATCACCCGGCACGGCTCAGGTCCAGCTGAAACGCGTTTCACCCACGTACTGGAGGGTGGTGATGAACAACCCGCCGCTCAATCTGATGGGCCCGCCGTTCGTGCTGCAGTTCCGGGAGATCATGAATGCGATCGAGCGCGACGAGCAGCTGCGGGTGGTCGTCTTCGAAAGTGCGGTCGAGGGGTTCTTTCTCAATCATTCCGACTTCAACGCCAGGCTCGAGGACTTGACCGGCATCTCGCAAGGCCCGACTGGACTCGAGGCGTGGCCAGACATTCTCGTGCGCCTGCCGCGCGCGCCCGTCGTGTCCATCGCGCAGATTCGTGGGCGTGCGACCGGCAACGGAAGCGAGCTTGCACTCGCCTGCGACATGGCGTTCGCGAGCCGCGAGAAGACACTGCTATCGCAGTGGGAGGTCGGCATCGGCATGGTTGCCGGTGGCGGACCCATGGCGCGACTGCCTCGACAGATCGGCCGAGGTCGCGCGATGGAGGTGCTGCTGGGCTCCGACGACATCAGTGGAGAACTGGCGGAATCGTACGGCTATGTGAATCGAGCGCTGCCCGACGCGGAGCTGGACGCGTTCGTCGATACGCTCGCGACCCGGATCTCCAGATTCGATAAGTGGGCGATCGCGAACACAAAGCGACTGGTAAACGACGCAAGCCTTGCACCGGAGGTCGAGATGGCGGCTGGATGGGAAGCCTGCATCGCGTCAGTGCGCCGGCCCACGACGCAGGCCCGCTTCAAACAATTCCGCGAGCTCGGTTGGCACCAGCCGGGCGATGCCGAGAATCGCCTCGGCGCCTACCTCGGGCAACTCGGCCGCTGACACTCATATGTCTGAAGCGGGCGGGCGTTGTGCTGGACTCGAAAAGGTGCCGACTGCTAGTGGCGAGGCGCTGTTCTTTGTTCTCGCGCAGACAGAAACGCGAAAGCCCGCGCTCTCGCGTCGGAGAAGACCCGCGATCGGCACCGAGGGTCAAGCGCAAACGTCGGTCGAATCGATAAAAGACGTGGCGGGTAAGGCCCACTGGCTACGCGGACATTCGTGGCCGCGCCGTACCATCACGTCGCCTTAGCTGACGTCGCGCCAAGCTCCTCAATATCCAGATCCCGTTCCAGCTCGTGCAGCGTGTGATCGTCGATATCGCCGGCGCGGTGTAGCCGTAGCAACTCCGAACGACCGGCGGCAACAGCTTCCAGCACGAGGTCGAAATGTGCATGCAGCATCGGCTGATACTGGGCCTCGTCGCTCGCGTAATTCTGCGAGGCAGTCGCGCGGCGGCGATACCGTTCCAGCAGGAGCGGATGGATCAGGGTGCCATCGGCCGCGTGCGCCTTCGCTTCGACCACACGAAGTTGCACCTGCGCCATCGCCGCTTCCGCTTGCGACATGGTGAAACGCGCGCCGTACGCCGTTGCCTCTTCGGGCCGTGCCCAGCGGATGATCAAACCCAGCGTCGTCCCCTGTACCAGAACCGTCGCGAGGATTACGGCGAACGCGGTGACCAGTATGAAATCTCTGCCGGGCATGGACTCCGGTACGCTGAGGGCCACGGCGAGCGTCACGACGCCGCGCATTCCCGCCCAACTGAGCACTGCAGCCGAACGCGGCCCCATCGGCTCGAAGCGCTGGAATCCGAGCTTGCGCTGGAGAGCAACCAACGCGTCGCTGCCGTAAACCCACGCGAATCGCGCAACGGTTAGTGCCAGCAGGATCAGGCCGATCGGCGCCGCCATCTCTTCAAACACGACGCGCACGCCGCCAACGCGCTCGACCACACCCCGCAGCGAGGAACCAATGAGCATGAACACGCTCGCCTCGAGCAGAAAAACCAGCACCGTCCAGAACGACGTGCCGCGCATGCGGATCGCAGCGGATAGCACAACGTGCTGATACCAGCCGCAGATGAGCCCTGTGACCACCGTCGCAATGACTCCCGAGACGTGCAATTTCTCGGCGAGCAGATACGCGGCCCACGCCACGAGCACCGAAGCAGCAATCGTGAGGTACTCGTCTTGCAGACGCCGCACCGCTAGGAGCCACAGCAGGCCCACCGCCGCGCCGACCGCCGCTCCACCTACCGCAAGCATTAGAAAGCTGCCGAATGCGTCGCTTGCGCTGAACGCACCGGTCAACGCCGCGGCCACCGCAAATCGGAACAGCACGAGCCCCGTTGCGTCGTTCAGCAGGCTCTCGCCCTCGAGCAAGATCGATAGTCGCTGAGGCAGGTGGACACGCTGTAGTACCGCGCGTGCGGACACGGCATCCGGCGGCGACACGATTGCCCCAAGCGCGGCGCAGGCAGCCCAAGGCAACGATGGAATCAGCGCGTGCACAACGACTGCGACAACAACGGTGGTGAATACCACCGCGCCGATCGCCAGCGACAGAATCCCGATCAGGTGGCGCTTGAGCGGACGCAGCGGGATGAACCACGCGCCGTCGAGCAGCAGAGGCGGAAGGAAGATGACCAGCACCAGCGCCGGATCCAGCGAGATGACGGGCAACCCCGGCAGGAAGGCCAGCAGTGCACCGCCTCCGAGTAGCGCGACAGCAGGCGGCAACCCCAGCCGGCGCGCCAGATAGTGGAGCGCGATGACCGCGAACAGCATGGCGATCACCAGCTCGAACGAATGCACGCCTTCCATCGACTACTCCCGCCACTCAGTAGCGAGAGCATACCGCGCCGCCCGTTACTTCAGCTGCTCGCATATCGCCGGCGCTGCCGCCGAGGCCGTACAATCACTAGGGGACAACGGTGCAGGGAGGTGATCCACGTGATTCACGACAAAAAACACGGTCTCTGGGTCGTCGTGGCGCTGCTGTGGATTGAGCCGGCCAACGCGCGACCCGCTGATTGCACCGTCGTCGATCTCATGCCGCAATACTGGCAGGCGCTCGCGGCAACCGATCCTGCTGCACCATTACGCGCCACGGTGATCGAGCCTCACCCGGACCTCTACAACGAAAACTACGTGAGCCTGCCCACCGGCGCCGCCTGGAACGGCAAGCTGGCGCGAGAGAAGGCCTACGCCGACGCGCACCGCACGGAAATCACCGCGGCCGAGCAATACCTCGCAGACAATGTGCCGCGCTACATGAACGAGTTCCGGCGCACGTTCCCCGACTACCGCTGCGATTTCACGTTCTACATCGCGCCGAGCTTCGGCAACATGGATGGCTCGGCGGCCACGGTACAGGGCCAACACCGCATCCTCTTCGCGCCGGACGTCATTCCCCGCCTGCATCCGCTGAATAAGCTGAAAATGCTGATCGACCACGAGACCTTTCATATCTATCACCATCAGGCGACGGGCGTGTTCGGTGCCGAGGAAACGGCCGTGCCCGCGATCGAAGCGGCGCTCTGGAGCGAAGGACTCGCTACTTTCGTAAGCTGGCGCATGAACGCCGGCGCCAGTCTCGACGAGGCGCTGCTGCAACCTGGCATTCCGGCGGGCGCGCGGCCCCATCTGGCCGCGATGGCCGCCGAATGGCTCGCACATCTCGAGGAGCGGGACGAGTCGACGTACAACCGATATTTCGTGGGTGGCAAAGCGCCTGAGGGATATCCGGACCGAGCGGGTTACTACGTCGGTGTGTTGCTCGCGGAGACTTTTTCGAAGCAGTATTCGCTTCGACAACTGGCGCACCTGAAGGGCTCGAAACTCCACCGCGCAATCGTGCGGGAGCTTCAGGAGATGCAGGGGTCGTCAAACTAGGCGACGCTATCGGGAGCGGCCCGAGTCGACAGGATGGAATCGCATCCGTTGCCGACAAGAGGTGAGGCGCTCATCGTCGTCGCGCGTCCGAGGCCCGCGCAGGGTCAGCGGGCTCGGCGGCGGCAAGCGATTTCTGCCCAGTGAACGCTACGCCACCGGCATCTTCTCGAACCTCGTCAGTTGCGGGTCGATGCGATCCCAGCTCAGCGCCCGTATGTTGTAGGTCACGACGCTCGGGCGGAAAATTTCCGGCGTGTCCAGGCTGGCGGCGGCAATCGTGAACAATGCCGGCATCGCCGCGAATGTCAGGTGCACCGGCGTCCCGCAGGTCGGGCAGAAGCCGTGGATTTTCTCATTCCCGCTATCCCCGGCAACGCGCCAGCTCCGCGCCTCGCCGGTCACCTTCACCTTCGTACGATCCGAAAAAGTAAGATACGACCCGTGACCGGTGCCGCTGCGGCGCTGGCAATCACGACACTGGCAATGATTTTCGAAGACGGGTTGGTCGTGAATCTCGTAACGGATGGCTCCGCAAGCGCATCCGCCGGTGTAAGTCTGGGTCATCGTGTTTTCTCCTTGAAGGGCTGCGGAGAAGCCTATCCGTGAGGGGCCTGACGCCGTGAGTAACAACTATGGCGGGAATTGCGCGCACAGCGCAGGTCCGGGTCGAATGTGCCGCAATCGAGTTCGCGCTGGAACAGCGCTCTCGGTAAAGTACTCCCTGCACGGATCTCTCGTTGTTAGCGGCATATGGCAGGAGAGCAATCGCGATGAAACGCCTTGCAGCCACGGTTCTTGCGCTCGTTTTCGCAGGCTCTTTGCTCGCTGCGGATGACGAACACCACTCGCATCCCGCCCCTGAGAAACTCGGTTCCGTGAGTTTCCCGACATCGTGCACGCCAGCGGTGCAGGCGGCGTTCGAACGTGGAGTGGCGCTGCTGCATTCATTCGCGTACAGCGTCTCCGAGCAGGCATTTCGCGACGTGGCGGACCGGGATCCGAAATGCGCCATCGCCTACTGGGGCATGGCGATGACGCACTACCATCAGCTCTGGGAAGTGCCCGCGGGCAACGAATTGCACGTGGGCGCGGATCTCGTTCGAAAAGCCATCGACCTGCATTCCGGCTCTGCGCGTGAGCGCCAATTCATCGAGGCCCTGGCGACGTACTACCGTGATGCCGATCAGCTAGCACCGGCCGCCCGGGCCGAACGATACGCGACCGCGATGGCGGCGGTGGCGCGGCAGAACGCCAGCGACATGGAATCGCAAATCTTCTACGCACTGGCACTCATCGCGACGGCACCGCCCACGGATAAGACGCATGCCAAACAGAAGCAAGCCCTGGCAATCCTCGAACCGTTGTACCAGTCGCATCCTCAGCATCCCGGCCTTGCCCATTACGTGATTCACGCTTCCGACAGCACAGAGATGGCGTCCGGTGGACTCGCCGCGGCGCGCGCGTATTCGAAGATCGCTCCATCAGCACCGCACGCGTTGCATATGCCGTCGCATATTTTTACCCGGCTCGGACTGTGGGATGACTCCATTGCATCCAACCGCGCAGCACGTCAGGCGGCACATGCACAGCGTGATGTTGGGGAAGAGCTGCATGCGATGGACTATCTGACCTACGCGTATCTGCAACGCGGGCGCGAGGCGGAAGCCCGACAGATCGTCGTCGAGCTGCGCGCGATGCCCACGATCACCGCGTCCCAATTCAAAGAAAGCTACGCCGCGACGGCGATGCCGGTGCGCCTTGCGGTTGAACGCCACGACTGGGCTGCGGCTGCCGCTTCGGAGCCGTTGCCGAAGTCGCCTCCGCACGTCGTCGCGCTCGCCTTGTGGGCGCGCGCCCTCGGTCGCGCGCGAAGTGAGCATCCTCAGTCATCAGACGCGGATATCGAAGACCTGGACGGATGTCGGCGCGAGTTGCAATCCGCGGGAAATAGCTACTGGGCTACCCAAGTGGACGTGTTGCTCAAGGAGGCCCAGGCGTGGCGCTCCGCCGGCAGAGGCGACTCGGACGCGGCGATTCAAGCCCTGCGGGCCGCAGCGGACGAGGAAGACGCGCTCGAGAAACTACCGGTCACACCCGGTCCCGTTGTGCCGGCTCGCGAACAGCTGGGCGAGTTGTATCTGAATTTAAAGCGCCCGCAGGACGCGCTCCGGGAATTTCGAGCCGCGCTGTCCAGCGCGCCACGACGGCACGGAGCGCTGGTTGGCGCGATAGCGGCGTCGGAAGGGATGGGGGACAGGCAAGGCGCGGCGCAGTTTCGGGGTGAGTTGGAGAGGTAGTGCGAGCAGCGTACGAACTTCTTCCAGTGTGCTCGTACACGCATCTCTCCCTGCCGGGAACGGCTGGCGCATTTAAATTTGGGGCGCCGTGGAAATTGCAGGGCGCTACTCTCGCATCTCACGCTCACACGCCCCACTCGACTTCGCTCATTCGATCACGCCGATTCGTATTTTCGTGCACGTAGACGACATGCATTGTCGGGCAGATAATCTCACGCAACCCCCGACAAACAAGTGCGAGCGACACTCATGAGCTGCACTACCCTTGCGATCAAAGACAAATACGACGAGTTCCCGTGAGCGCTACAGAGGTTCTCGAAGCGAATGTCGCCGCAATTCGCGATTCCCTGAACGAGTTCAAGGCCGAGATCCGTGCGGCGCTTGGGAACATCCATGGCGAGATCAAATCCCTGAGAGAAAAGAGCGACAAACAGTTCGAAAGGCTGTCGACCAAGATCGACGCCACCCATCAAGAGCTGAATGAGGTGAGTAAGCGCGGAATCCGAACGGAGACGAGACTGAGCGGACTGCTATGGTTCTGGGGCGGCCTCGGCGGACTGGGCGGTCTCCTGACGATCATCATGACGCTCGGTAGGATTTTTCACTGGTTCCAGTGAGGCCGGTCGTCGTGCTCGACATCTGCCGATTCGCACGATGGGTCAGTCCCATGATCCGCCCCGTTGTTATCCTCACAGTCACGCGTCCGCGCAACTGGGCGAAGACACTTCCGCGCCGCTCTTGCCTTCGCGGCGCGCAACACCACGTCCATTCGTTCGGGCGGTGCGACTTAAGAACAGTCCGCGCGCACGTTTGTGAGAACGTCGCGCACGAGCTGGGCCACGTTTGCGTTGTGTTTGCTTAGCCAGCGGACCGCGCACGTCACCGTGCGCCGATAAGCTCACCGAACGCAGGTACGGGCCGCCGTCAGCCCGCGAAGCCGCTTCGCACGCCGACAACGCGAAACATGCTGTAGCGCTCCGCGTCGCCAGCCCGACAGAACGTTGGCGTCGACGTCTCGCAGGACGGCCCCACCGCCCTGGCCCGACAGTCTGGGCCCGACAGCCTGGGACCGACCGCGCGGTGGCACGACGACCGTGGAAATGGCTGAGCCCCTGACTCCGTCCTGTACTCTCCAAGAAACATCGAGGGGGGTTCCATGCTTCATCCACGTCGTGCATCGAAAGCCGCGCGCATCGCGGTTACGTTTTCCTCACTGCTGCTGCTTGGCGTTTCCCAGGCATCCACAGCCGCAGAGACCTGCGACCGGGCCTGCCTCACCGGACTGCTCAACCAGTACGTCGATGCCGTCGTCGCGCACGACCACTCGAAGCTGCCGCTCGCCGAAAAGGTGCGTGTCACAGAGGACTCCAAGGACGTCAAGCTCGGCGAGGGGATCTGGAAGACGATCACCGCAAAAGGCACCTTCCGTCATGACTACCTGGACACGACGAAGCAGGTCGCGGCCACGCACGTGCATCTTCTCGAAGATAAGGTCCCGGTTCTCTATTCCGTGCTGTTGCACGTGAAGGATAAGAAAATCGCCGGCATCGAGACCCTCGTGCAGCGGGTAACGCCCGAATCCCGTTTTCAGCCGACGGAGCTCGGCAAACAGGTCCGGGGGATGAACGATCCGGTGCCCGCTACGAAGAAGCAGTCGCGCGAGTCGATGATCCGCACTGCCCTCACCTATCCCGAAGGTCTGCGTGTCGGCAACTTCACGGACGGTGGGACGCCTTTTGCGCCGGAAGCCTACCGTGTCGAAAATGGTGTGATCACCGCTGGCGAAGGCTGCGGCCGCGCGGATTGCGGCCTGTATTCGCAGAACATCATCCTGCATCCGGGCGTCGTCGCGAGCGTTGCCGCCGTCGACGAAGAAAACGGCGTCGTGCTGCTGTGGATGAACTTTGGCTACACAGGCCCCGCGTATGGCGAAGGCAACGCGTTGGTGACCTTCGAAGCGTTCAAGGTGTGGGGCGGCGAGATTCACGCCATCAATGCCTTCTTTCACGGACTGCCGCTGTCGACGGCGCGGTATTGGCCGTCTGCCGACCCGGTTCCCAAGGTCAGCGCATCGAAATAAGCTGCTGAAAGACTCGACAGGATGGGGACGAAGTATGAAGCGACAGTTCCTGGCATCCGCGGCCCGAACCGGGCTCAGCACGATGCTCCTCCTGTCCTCAGCGATGGCGTATGCCGCGGACGATGGCCTTGCGAAGTGGGCCGCCACGCATGCGCTTCCGGTCGCGACGGTCGACTCCGCTGCCAACGATTCGGACCTGGTGCCGCTCGTATCCGCGATCGGCTCGGCCCGTGTCGTCGCGCTCGGCGAGCCGATGCATGGCGTCCATGAGCCACTCGCGTTCCGTAATCGGCTGTTTCGATCTCTGGTCGAGCGGAAGGGATTCACCGCCATTGCGCTCGAATCGGGATTCACCGAATCGATCCATGCTCGCTCATTCATCGAGAGAGGCGCAGGCGACCCCGACACCGCAACGCGCACGGGCCTGTCGAGTGGGTTCGGTCGATACCTCGAGAACCGGGAGCTCATTCAATGGATGCGCGATTACAACGCCGCGGCCTCGTCGGCGGGACATCGCAAAATCCGCCTCTACGGCGTCGACCTGCCTGCTGGCGCACGACTGAGCGGGCCCCGGCGCGCGCTCGACTCGGCGCTCACATTTCTGGCTCTTGCCGATTCGACGGCGGCGCAGAGAATCCGCGATTCCGTGAGCGACGCGCTGCCACCCACGGATGTCCGTGAATTCGGTTCGCTGTCGGTGGCCGCTCAACGTGAGCTCGACACCAGCATCGAGGCCGTCGCAAAAGCCCTCCAGAAGAGCCGGAAGAGCCTCATCGCTCGCAGCTCTCAAGACGAATACCGCTGGGCCGAGCACAACATCCAGGTGGCACGCCAGCTCGCGAAGTGCCTGCCACTGACGCCGCCGGCGAACGCGGACATCAGCCTCTGGCCAAAGGTGCTGACATGCCGGGACTCCGCAATGGCAGCGAACGTGCAGTGGGCACTCGAGAACGAAGGCCGCGACGGCCGTCTCTTCGTGTTCGCCCACAACGGCCATGTCATGAGCGCGAAAGAGGACGGCCGCCGCATGGCGAAGGTGCGCGAGAAGCCATCCATGATGGGATTGTATTTGCGTCGCGCGTACGGCCAGGATCTCTACATCATCGCGATGGTGTGCGCGACCACCTCGAAAGGACTGATCGCCGCCACGCCACTGGAAGACGGCAGCATCGAAAGCACACTGTCGGCTGTCGGCCGGCCGTTGATGTTCCTGGATGTACGAATGGCACGGCAGAACGCAGACGAGCACACGTGGCTCTCGGTGCCACGGTCCATGAACGCAAACGTCTCCGCTCAAACTTTGATCACGCTCTCGAGCGCGGTGGATGCGTTCGTTTTCAAAGACACCCTGACGCCTGCCACTCAGACCTCCGACCAGTCGCGCTGAAAGCCCTCTCAGGTTCCGAACGTTCGAATCGGCTCCCGATAGCGCCCTTCGGTCGCATCCCGCAGGATTCGAACAGCCGCCTTCCTCACCACTTCGACCCGATTCGTGACGCTGGCCGCCGTGCCCACGACGAGCGTTCTTTTCACATCGGGATCGCGGATGCGCGCGGCCTTCAGGCGGCCCTGCCGGATCCGGCGACCGATCTCCCCCGTTTCCGCCGCCGGCCCGCACCCCACTGCCGCGACGAGGTATCCGGCATCGGAATCGAACAGCGCCTGCATGCTCGATAGCGAGTTGACCTCCGCGGCAATGGTCAGCGAAATCCCGCGACTCTCGGCCAGCACGCTGAACGCATGGCGCACGAAGCTGGGTTCGGAAGGCATCAACAACGGCAAACCTTCGAGGTCCGAGAACAGGATCTCCTGCCGACCGACGACAGCGGCGCCCGGAAGACGCGTACTGGGCAGGCTGATCAGATACGTGTCGAAGTGGCAGATCGGCTCGTGGTTGGAGCCGGCCGCCACGCCGTTTCGCAGGAACACGGCGATGTCGGTTTCGCCTTTCTCCAGCGAGTCATCGATCTGACTGCTGTAGCCCTCGAAGAACTGCAGGCGAATCAGCGGGTAGTCGTGCTGAATGCTGGCGAACAGCGCAGGCACCAGGCACTCGGAGATCGCGGGCGTCACGTTCACCCGGACGTTGCCGGTGATGGCGCTGGACGGCGTCTTACCGCTATCGATCATCCGCTCCAACGTCTGAATGATCAGGTCGATCTGGGGCAGTATCCGTTCGCCAAGCTCGGTGAGCTGCACGCCGCGCCCCGTGCGATGAAACACCCGACCGCCGCACTCCTTTTCGAAAGCGGTGAGATGGCGGCTGACGATCGATGGCGCCTTGCCCAGCCGCATACTCGCTTTGCTCAGGCTGCGTGCGGCATAGATCTCTTTCACGATCTTCAACTGGATGATTTCCATGGACCGCGCCCCCCGCTCGAACCGTCAGGTAGGCCCCGATCGTACCCAAGCGGCCCGCCGGCGCGACGCCGATCGGTGATTTCATCCGGTTGCCGGTATCACTCGTGCTTGAAAATCGTGTTCCCCTGGGCGTCGACGGGATTTCGATCGTTCTCCGCGCAGACGAACTCCATGAGCTCCTGCGCGCGGTCGCGCGTGTAGCGGATCGTCTGCTGGTAAGGTTCCACGAGCGCGTCGGGATCCTCGACGCGGATTTCGTCCAGCAGCGCGTTCGAATCTTTCGGGTCGAGGTGAATGCGCTCCAGGATCCGCAGCTTGGGGCCGTGCGCGGGCACCGCCCCGCGTGTGCGCGAGGTCAGGGCGAGGTTCTCCTTCGTGCCGATCGTCTCGATGACGAGCGTGCCACCCTCCCAATGGCCAATCGAATCGCCCTGGAAGGTCGGGTCCAGGTCATCGGGGTGCTTGCGGCCGTCGGTGTAGATATTTCGCCACTGCATCCAGGCTTCGTGGTGAACGATCACGCGACCAGGCGCGAAGATGAATTCGATGGGGTATTGGGGCACCGCCATGATGGACGGCATGCCGGGCGGCAGGCAGTTGGATTGGGAAGTCGCCGCCTCGCCGGCCTTGGCGGCGACCTCCGCCCGCCACTTCTCGTAGGCGGCCAGATATTGGCCTTTGAGTTTGGGGACTGGCGCGGGCGGACCCGGGCCCAGCGCGGCGAACCAGGCGCCGCCCCAGTCGGGCAGCGAATCGAGGGCGGCGTAATGGCCCTTCGGCGTGACGCTGATGCGCGGGGTGTCGACGGGGTTGGCGCTGGGTTGGGTTGGGGCGGGTTTGATAGCAGCGGGCTTGGTGGCGCCGGGCTGGCTCGCCGCCGGCTCGTTCGCTGCCGTGACCACCGGAACGTAAATCAGCGCGACGCTGAGGACCCAGGCGAAAAATCCGGCCTTTATCGTTGTGGCACTCCAGACTCTGGCCTTCGTTGCGCCGGCCGCAACTGCGCTGCCTTTCACTGCAGACCCGTCCCTGGCTTTGGCCTTCACTTTTCTGGCGCCCCTTCAGAAGCCGCCGCGCCCGGCGCGGCGTGCGATCCGATCGTCGAACCATCCGGCAGCGTGATGCTCACGTACCACCCGCCCGGCCTTCCATCCCTCAACGGGTTGATGCTCACGGTGACCTGGTCGCCCGGCTTGATGGTGTTGCGCTTCCAGCCTTCATGAACGAGGTTCGACGTGCCGTTCATCTCGATGGACCACACCTGCGGCTCCGCTCCGCCCGTCCCCTGCACTTCCACCTTGAAAGAAGAATGAGGATTGGTCCAGGCAAACTCCTTCACGACACCGCGAATCTCGATGACGCGGCCCCGGTCGAACATCGCGCCCGAATGATGCACCCACGCCGGCGGCGAAGCGCCGAGCAGGACGATGGAAAGGCACACGAGCTTCAACAGAGATCTGTGTCTCACGCGCAGTGTCCCGTGGGCTGAGGCAAGGAACCGAAACAGAGCCCGCAAGTGCCCATCGTCTAAGGCGTCGGCACGTTGATGGGGCCGCCGCTCGTGCGCGTCGGATCGCCGAGCGTGCTGCCGTCCGGCAGTTTCACCGACACGAACAAGCCGCCGTTGCTGCCATCGCGCAACGGTTTGATGACGAGCGTGACCTGATCGCCCGCCTTCACACTCGTGGACTTCCAGCCCTGGCGCTTGAGGTTGTTCGGGCTGTTGAGCTCGACCTGCCACATCACTTTGGCGCCGGATTTTCCGGGCACCTCGATGTGGATGAACGCATGCGGATTGGTCCACTGAAATTCCGTCACCGTGCCCTGAAGCGTGACGTCCTTCGACTGATCGAACATCGCGAACGAGTGATGTGCGAAGGCCGGGCTGCCCGCGAGCGTGAGCACGGCGATCAGCGCTGCTTTCCAGAATCGAATGCGCATGATCATTTTCCAGCTCCGCCCGCCGTGGTGTCCGTGCTCGGCAGATCCTTGTTCAGGTTCGGCAGGCACTCGACTTCGGAGATGTCGCTGTAGTCCGCGCGCAGCCAGCGTTTCGTGCTCTTCCACTCGCCTTTCCAGTTCTTCGGGTCGGTCATCGTGTACTCGATCTGCAGGGTCTGGCCTTTGTCGAGCAGCTGGATGCGCTCGACCATCTCGAACGCGTCGCTGATCGGGATTCCTTCGTCGATCCAGTGCTGGTTCGTCTCGAAGTACTGCGTGTGGACGACGAGCGCGTCCTTCTCCCAGTGGCCGATCGATTCGCCGTTGTAGGTGCGATCGGCGATGTCGGGATCCGTGTGCGGGCGGCCGTCGAGATAGATGATGCGCAGGCTGTTCGTGAAATTGAACATCATGAAAATCACGGTCGGCGCCTGCATCATGCTGATCGGCCAGACCCGCGTCATGATCATGGGCATGCCGGCCGGGAAGCACTGCCCGATGCTGTCACGGTAGGGCTTGCCTGCCTTGCGAGCTTCGGCGGCCTCGGCCATCGCCTGCTTGCCAGCCTCGTAGAACTCGGGATACGGCGGGCCGAATTTGAAGTCGTTGAACGAGCGGCGCAGGTCGACGAACCACGTGCCCGTCACGTCGAACGGCGGTTTGGGCCGTTTTTTCGCGAGATTCCCGGGGTGGAGCGCGCCGGGATAGGCCGGGTGCTTGTGCGACAGGTTGTCGATCGCGTCCTGACTCAACCCGGGACGCTCTGTGGGCCGGGCAGGAGTCGAAGCCGGAGCCGTAGCCGGAGGGCTGCTCTGCGCCAGCGCCGACGTCGTCAGCGCCAGCGCGGCCAATGCGAAGGTTGCCATCGCAACCCCGATGATCGCGAACCGCGGGACGCGCGCGCACGCGCAAAGTTGTCTCATCTCCAGAATCCTAAGCGCGGCTCCCGTTCGCGCCAGCCGCGCACGGCGGAATTCTGCTTTCCTCCTGCAGCAACCCTGGACCCCGGGCCATCCGTGCAAAATGCCTTGATAACAATACTTTCCTGCGTGGTATCAAGAGGGGGTCGAACGTGAGGATTGTCGCGCCTATCTTTCTATCCACCGTGGCACTCGGCGCCGTGGGTTCCGCTGCAGCTCAAACTCAAACGGGAGACTCCGAGCTCAGCGAAGTCGTCGTCACCGCGAACCGCATGGGTGAGACCGCGATCAGTCGCGTGCCCATGAGCATCGTCGCGCAGACGCAGAAGTCGCTGGATGAGCTCGGCATCAAGAACTCCCAGGACCTGCAACGTATCGTTCCTTCGTTGCGCATCGGCTTCAACGGCGGCAACGGCCCGCCGATTTCCATTCGCGGCATCCAGGGCAACAACGCTGCGACCACCGGCGTCTATCTCGACGAATCGCCGCTCCAGGCGCGCACGCTCGGCGGCCTCGTCACGGGTGGCGGAACGTTCCTGCCGTTGCTGTTCGATCTCGAGCGCATCGAAGTGCTGAAAGGGCCGCAAGGCACGCTGTACGGCTCCTCGTCGGAAGGCGGCACGATTCGCTACCTCACACCATCGCCGAGCCTGTCGGAATACACGACGTACGCGCGCGCCGAGGCCAATACGATCAATCACGGCGAGGCGGGCGGCGAGCTCGGCATCGGCATTGGCGGCCCGATCGTGGCGGACGAGCTCGGCTTTCGAGTGAGCGTGTGGGGTCGTCGCATCGGCGGCTGGATCGATCACGTCGACTGGCGCAACGGTAACACCATCGACGAAGACACCAACTCGCAGGACCAGAAGGCGTTCAAAGGCGCGCTCAAATGGCAGCCGACCGAGGACCTGAGTTTCACGCCATCGTTCTATTACGCTTGGGACCGCAAGAACGACCTCGATACGATCTACAACGACCTGCCGCAGTACACGACTCCGGCGTTCGGTACCCTGCTCACCAACAACACACCGATTTCGCCCACCGGCACGCTCACCGGTCTGCCGATCCCCCAGCGTGGCATGCTGCCCGCGGGCTACACGCCCAGCGGAGCGATCGCCTGCCCGGTCACCGGCAAGCTCCAGTGCTACACGAACGTGCCCGGATACGTCGGTCAGACGGTGTTCATTCATCCGGCGCACACGTACGGGCCACTCAATGTGGGGCCTTACACATCGTTGTCCAACACGGATGTTGGACTCGGTTACACCGGGCAGATCGATCCGATACGCGCACCTCGCACATCGCGAATCTCTCTCGGCAGTCTCACCGCGGACTTCGACGCTGGCGTGATGCAAGTGAAGTCCATCACGTCCTGGATGCGCGACGCGGGCGCGGGCAACGGCGACCTCACTCTGCAGGAACCTCAAAACACCACAGTCACCGTCAGCGGCGGATACAACCCTGCCGTCCAGTCGCCGTTCATCTTCGATCTCGATACACCGTACAGCAGCGCGTTTTTTTACACGGCCAGTCGCCATTCCTTCACACAGGAAGTGCGCGTTTCCTCGAGCCCTGGCGACAGTCGCCTCAGCTGGGTCGCGGGGGCCTACTATCAGAACGCCAACACTACCTCGCATAACGAAGCGACACAGAATCGCTCGGCGTTGCAGCTCGCCCTCCTCGGCCACTCGCAACTCGGCATCTCTCCCTTGCACTCGGCTGCGGAAATCGCGAGCAATCTGCAAACTGCGAACAACCAGAGCATCCATGAACGGCGAGCCGCGGTGTTCGGGGAGGCGAGCTTCGGTTTCACCGACAGCCTCAAACTCACCGCAGGTCTGCGCTGGTCGGAAGAAGAGCTCGCGTTCACGTCGTATACCTATGGTCTGCTCGTGGCCGCTCCGTTCACCGGCAATCCGAACGGTGCGCCGAACACGCCGGGCGTGCCAGTCACGGGCGAAGTGACAGAGCGCCCCGTCACTCCAAAGCTCACTCTCTCGTGGCAAGTCACAGAGGACGACCTGGTGTACGCCACGGCCGCGAGCGGCTTCCGGCCCGGCGGCGTGCAGTCCCAAGCCACAGCTCAATGCGCCACCGATCTCGCGCAACTCAACATCACGACCACTCCGGCGAGCTACGGCTCGGACAAGGTGTGGAGTTATGAGCTGGGATCGAAAATGCGCATGGCGGATCGCAAGATCAGCCTCTCCGGCAGCGTTTTCCGCATCGACTGGGAAAAGCCGCAGACGCCGTACCTGCTGCCGACGTGCGTGTTCTCGTACATCCAGAACATCGGCAAGGCGATCAGTCAGGGCTTCGATCTGCAGGGCGACTACCGTGTCACGCCGGCCCTCACGATCAATTCGTCGGTCGGCTACACCGATGCGCACTACACCGAGACCGTGCAGACGGTGCCGAACGCGCAGGGCATCCGTTCAACGCTCGTGTTCGCGGGCCAGGACTTCGTCGGCATTCCGCATTGGCAGGGCACGCTGGGTGCGCGCTTCGGATTCAACGTGTTCGATCACGACGCGTATGTCTCGGGTAACTGGCAGTACACCGGCGAGATCCCGAATGCGACGCCGGCAGGCACCAGCGGTTACGCGCCGGATGCGTATTTCGTGCCTTCCACGAGCTACGTGACGGCGCGAGTCGGCATGCAGTTCGGGAATGTGGACGTTTCGATGTTTGCGGACAATCTGACGAACGAAGACACGCAAACGCCGAATACGCTCACGGGCCGTGCCACGTGTCGGAACGCGGATTGCTCGATCTTTGCGTCGTACTACAACGTGACGAATGGCGCGACGTTTCGGCCGCGCATGGTGGGGCTCACCGCGATTTATCGGTATTAGTCATGGTGCTGACGAGGGGGGCTGCAGTGGCACTGCGGCCCCTCTCTGCTCACGCGGGCTTTGCGTCGCCAAACACGCTGCGCGCGTGCGTTCCGTCCAGATAGACTGGCGGGATGCAGTCCCGTGACACCCTCAAAACCATTGCCGCGCTGGAGGCATTCAAGGGACTGATCGTGCTGCTCGCCGGCTCCGGCGTGCTGCTGCTGATCCATCGGGATCTACATGAGATTGCCGTCAAGCTCGTGGAGCACGCGCACCTGAATCCGGCATCGAAGTACCCGCGTATTTTCATCGATGCAGCGGCGAATACGCACAACACTCGCCTGCTGCTGCTCGCGGCAGGTGCAGCGGCTTACTCACTGCTTCGCTTCGTCGAGGCGTACGGGCTGTGGCGCAACGCTGTCTGGGCGGAATTGCTCGCCGCCGTGAGCGGCGCGCTCTACGTTCCGTTCGAAGTCGTACACCTGATGCGCCGGCCGGATGCGCTCAGCGTTGCCGTGCTCGCCATCAATGTCATCGTCGTGGGGGTGATGCTCAACGCGCTCCGTTCGCGCAGGACGAGCGGCGCCGTTTGAGTGGCGGCCGCCTGCGGTGTTGGCCGGCGTGCTCGGCCCTCACCCGCAGGAAACGGCGCGCGCCGTGAGGCTAAATCCCTTTCACTCGAACAGCCTCACGATGTTCTGGTACTTCTCGATGTACCACCGGTTCTCGTTGTTGTACTTCGGGATCGTCACCGGCCGAACTCCCGTGGCTTCCGCTTTCCAGACACACGGACAGCTCACCGAAGCGCCCGCAAGCTGCGCTCCGGGGCGGCTCAGCTCATCGAGCCCGACCTTCATTCGGGTCAGGACCCGATAGAGTTTCGTGACGTTACGAGGTCCGCCGTTGTACGCGGCGACCGGAAAGATGCCGAGCACTTCCGGGTTGGCGCGATACGCCTGACGGATATCCGCCCGCATCCCCGCGAGCTCCAGATCCAGCAGGCAAACCGCCGCCTTCATGGCGTTCAGCAGGTTCGTCGCGCCGCTCTCGAAGCTCGGGTCGAGCCGGGCGCCGGGGCAACGCCGGACAACCAGCGAGTACGTGCCGTTGCCCCTGCGATTGGTGAATTGCATGGGCCCGAGAGCCTTGGCGCTAGAGACGCTGTACCGATACGCCTCTTCCTGCTTCAGACCGTACTGGCTCAGCACCTCGTCGAACGCGAGGCCCTGCTTCTCCACGTAATCGCGATCGTCCGTCTGCTCGATGACCGCCAGCGTGGTGATGACCGGGAGGGAAATCGCATCGGCGAGCAGCTCGCCCGGAAAGGCCGCACTCGGCACCTTGGCGCGACGCAGGTCGTCGATCGCCTTTTGCGCCGTCGCGACCAGGAAGTCTTTGCCACCGGTGACGAACGCGGGGTCGAAGGTGTCTTCGGTGAAGGGCAGGTAGACGATCGGCTTCGCGGTCTGGGCGACGGCACTCCACTGCTTGCGCTTGAGCAGGTTGTTGTCGAACACGGGGAACTTGCGTCCGTAGACCTTCAGGGGATCCCCGTTCCGGGAGAAGGAGAACATCAGCCGCTCGGCGCCGGTGCCCTTCACATGCCGCGCCTCGATGCCGGGCGTGACCGTGCGAAACGGCAAGGGCTTGCCGCCCGGTTTCCATTTGATCGGCGGCCGCGGCAGCTCGATGTGGGCGACGAACCACTCCTGCTTCGCGTCGCTCCACAGCGCAAAGGCGACGGGCCGCCCGCGCAGCACCTGTCTCTTGCCTTTCCCGGTGAAGACGTATTGGAGCTCGACGTCCCGGAGCAGCGTCTGCGCTTCGGCGACGAGATCGTGGATCGCCTCGTGACGATTCCGGCTGCGGCCCTGGACGACGACCTCGCTCGGGCCAACCTGATCGGGGTGCTCCGTCTCGGCCACGGCGATCGGAACCTCACCTTCTTCCTGCTTCGAAGCGTTGTCCGTCATCGGAGCCGCGGCCTCGATCGACGCGGCCACCTCGGCGGCGGGGACGTTATCCGCATCGATCACGGTGGGCTCGGCTTCCTCATTGCCGCCGCCTGTCGTCGCACATCCGGCACAGATCAGGGATGCCAGGACGAGGAGGGTCAGCGCAGCGTTTTTCATCAGGCTCATCTTTTTCGTGACGTTCGATACAGTCAAGTTCCAGGTCGCCCCCCGACCTGAATCGATCCGGGGAACGGGTTCGGTCGGGGACTCGGGGAGCGAGGCTACGCAAAGGCCACGGTCTCTTATTCGCCGCGCGTCACTCTTTAGCTCATCGAGCGCATTGCAAGGGTCGATCGACCCCTGCGGCGTACCCGGCGCATAGCGCCTGGGTGAGAACGACGGATGACCTGCAGCATAAAGCATCGAGCCGCGGCTGCCGAGCGGCCCCAGCCCCTTCAATCGGCGTCACGGATCGATTCACTGCGTTCGCGCGGGCGTGAACGAATCCGCAAGCAACGCTCGTTCGGGCACTTCCCAAATGACGAGGCGCGGCCGCTGGACGCGGAAGTCTTCGCTCTGCAGATAGGCCTGCATCGGGCGGAACGGACCTGCGCCCTCCTTCGCATAGTTGGTGAGGTCTTCACCGAGCGACTCCTTCAGCGCGCCATCGAAGTTCCAGAGCGCATTGGCGCTGTAGCTCGTGCCCACCAGCGTGACTCGAGGCAATGAATCGTCGCCGAACAGATCCGCGGTGCTGGGGCCGGCCGCTGCCAGCCGGTCCGCCGCGACTTCGGTTTTCATGACGCTCACCTGGTCCTCACGGGGCAGCAAGCGGCTGAAATAGGGCGTCAGCGGCAGAAAGTTGAACAGGTCTCCACGCAGCGCGCGAACGCCCTCCACGCTCGTCACGTACGGCGTACCGGATGAGCTTGCGAATCCCGCTTGCCGCGCCACCTTCGCAATCTCGCGCGCCGCGAGCTCCGCGCCCCAAGGCGTCCAATGAGTGTCCGTTCGGAAGTATGTCGGCTCGCGCGTTTTTCCTTGCGCGAGCGGCGCGCGGAGATCCACCACTGGAATTCGCGCTCGTGCCAGCTCGCGCACGAGCCGATCGTAGACACTCACGTGCGCGCTCGCCGGCCGCCGTCGGCTCAGGAATTCAGGATAGATGCGCGCCTTCGCGGGCACGATGGCCACGACCAATCCAACGCCGGCGGCTTCGAGTTGCCGCGCCGAACGCTCGATGAGCGCCAGGTTCCGCCGCACACTCGCATCCGCCGCGGCCGTGACGTTGAATTCCTCGTCGGTATACAACCACCCTTGCCCGCCGACGACGACGCCCTCCGGGGCTTCGTCAAACAGCGAATATTCGATGGCGGCCCAGAGATTGATGCCGAGCGTCTTGCCCGGAAAGTGCTCGTCGTAGTACGTCTCGAAGCTCTTCGCGAGCCCCCCGTTCACCACGCCGACAGCCGCAGCCCTGCGGAAGCCATGTGCGTCCATCGCCGCAAGCATGCCCATCGTCGAGATGACGCCGAGGAACAGAACAGACTGCAGAGCCAGGCTCCGACGCATGAACCCTCCTTCGCGACCCTTTTCAGAACTGGAAATACAGGTCAGAACTGGAAATACAGGAACGGCGAATAGCTCTGCGCGCTGAGCTTCAACAACGCGAGCACGAACAGCGGAAACAGCACCACCGGTGCGGCCGCCGGCGCGGCCAGGTATCGCTGGACCCCCTTCGGCGGCCAGTACTGCGCGCCCCCGCACACGGCGGCGACGACGCACGCGAGCAGCAATGTGGCAATCTGCAGGCCACTGATGTTGCCGACGAGCACTTCGCTGAAGCCCCGGCCGTCGAAGCTGAACATGGCCTCGTAGAAGCTCAACGCCGCGTGCACGCTAGCGGCACGGAACATCACCCAGCCCAGGATCACAGCAAGGAACGTCAACGCCCAGCGATGCAGCTGGAATCTCGATGGAACGCCTTTCACGCCGCAGGCGTACTCGATGCACAGAAGCAGTCCATGCCACATTCCCCACAACACGAACGTCCAGTTCGCGCCGTGCCACAGCCCGCCGAGCAACATGGTGAGGAACTTGTTCCGGTACGTGTTGAACACGCCCTTGCGATTGCCGCCGAGCGAAATGTACAGGTAATCGCGGAGCCAGCTCGACAGGCTCATGTGCCAGCGCCGCCAGAATTCCGTGATACTTTGACTGATGTAGGGCTGGTTGAAGTTCTCCACGAACCGGAAGCCCATCATGAGACCGAGGCCGATGGCCATGTCGCTGTAGCCGGAGAAGTCGAAATAGAGTTGAACGGTGTAGGCAATTGCGCCAAGCCACGCGTCGGCCATCGTCGGATCCGTCAGCGCGAAGGCGTGGTTTGCCAGGGGCGCCACGGTGTCTGCGATGAACACTTTCTTGACGAAACCCTGCATGAAACGCACGGTGCCCTCGCCGAATTTTTCCAGCGTGTGCGTGCGGTGTTCGAATTGATCGGCGAGATCCTTGTAGCGGAACACCGGCCCGGCAATCAGATGCGGGAACAGCGCCACGAAGGTGGCGAAGTCCACGGCGTGCCGGGTCGGCTCGGTGTCCCCGCGATACACGTCCATGATGTAGCTGATGGACTCGAACACGTAGAACGAGATCCCGATCGGCAGGAGCACCTGAGTCCAGACGGAAGGCTCGAAGCCCGCCCCGACGAGGATGGTGTTGAGACTCTCGACACCGAAGTTCGCGTACTTGAAATAGGCGAGCGTGCACAGATTCGCCGCCACGCCGAGCACGAGCCAGCGGCGCGCGTGTCGAGTCCGCACGCCGTCACGCGCAACCGACCGCGCGATCGCGAGACCGATGAGGTAGTTCCAGAGCGTTACCGCAGCGAACAGGAGCAGGAAATCGAGGCGCCACCACGCGTAGAACACGTAACTGCCGGCCAGCACCACCCAGTTGCGCAACCGGCCGCGATTCGGGGTGATGTAATAAGCGGCAAGGAATAACGGCAGGAACAGGAACAGGAACGCGTTCGACGAGAAGACCATTCGACTACCGCGCGGGCGCCGCCGTCGCGACGGCAGCGCCGGGGGTGGCGGTCGCGCCGGGGGCGGCGCCGTTAGTGCCGTTAGTGCCGGTACCGCCAGCGATGGCGGCGCGGTTGCCAATCATGCCGGCGGCGCTGGTTCCGTTAGCGGCGTCGAGGTCTGCAAGCTTCGAACGCACACGGTTCGCTGCCGTCATAGGCACGCCGGGTCCTGCAAGCAGTGCGGCCATCTCGCGCTGGTACAGCGTCTTCGCTTCAGCCGGCCTGCCCTGCTGTTCGCAGATATCCGCGAGACGATCCAGCGCAGTGATCAGCTGCGGATTGCCCGGCGTCCCCTGCACGGCGAGCTCCAATAAACGACGGTAAGACATTTCTGCATGCGAGAGCATCGCGCGCCGTTCATACATTTCGCCTTGCCCTTGAAGTGCCAGCATCAGCCCCTGCGCCATACTTGGGCCACTACGCTCGAGCACCGAGATGGCCTGTTTGTAGGCCTCTTCCGCCTCCAGAAACTGGCGGCCGTCGGCAAGCAGGTCCGCGTACCGCGCCTGTATCACAGCCACTTTCGACGCAGGCGCATTCGATTTTTCCTGCAGCTCCAGCGCCCGCTTCAGGAGCGGCTCCGCTTCTGCGAGCCGGCCGCGCTTCACTTTCAGCTCGACGAGCGTTGCGAGCAGCGTCGGCACATCCGTCGCGCCCGGTTCTTTGCTTGGCTCCGTCGCGCGCTCAACCCACTCCAACGCGGAGGTGTAGTACGCATCCGCATCGACGTAGTTTTCATCGAACATCTTGATGTCGCCGAGGTTCACCAGGCTTTCGATGTGCTGGGGTGAGCCCGGCGCCATCTTTTCCGCGTCGAAGCGCACGCGCTTGCAGACTCGAAGCGCGTCCTCGTAGTCGCCGCTCTTGATGCGGGCCTTGCACACGCTGTTGAGCGCCGCGAGGCCCGATGCGACCTCTTCGGCTTGCGCCACTGTTGCCGTCGCGACGGCAAAGGCCAACAGTGCCGCCCGCTTCATCATGGCGTGGGGGTCTCGCCGTAAATCGCAGTGAGATTCCCACCGAGTCGCGTCGACGACATGGGCCGCCGCGCCACGAGCTCTGTGCGAATATCCGCGCTGCATTCCACTGTCCAGCAGTAAGGCTCGAGCCACATCCACGACGTGATGCGCTCGGAGTCCGTCAGAACCTGAACGGCGCCCGCGCGGGCTTCGATCGTCGTCGGATCGAGCAACGTCACCCGCACGCGCTCCGCGAGGCGCACGAGCGCTCCGCTATTCTCGGTGGACAGGTTGACCCCGTTCGCCTTGCCCAGCGCGGCGACCATCGTGATGGGCAGAAGCGCATACGCCTGGTAACTCGCGGCCTTGGTGCCGCGAGCCACTTCGTTCGGCAAATAACCGTTCGCGTCCACCTGGCTCGCGAACACGTGATAAATGGCGAGGGATTTCTCGAACAGGTCCTCGCGGTTCGTTATGACCGCGGTCGCGCTCATCGCCCAGGCAGCCCAGTAGTAGTGATTGTTGATCTTGCGAGTGGGATCCTGCGCCGGCCACTCCACGGCAACTTTGTCCCCGATCCGCGCAAACCAGGCTTCGATGATCCTGGCCTGCTCGACGTAGATGCTCAGCGGAGCCGACGTCGAGAACTTCAGCCGCAGGTACGCGCCGCTCAGGCTCGCGAGCGCCCACTTTCGCGTCGCTCTTCCAGTATGCGTCGTGGCGACGCCTTCCAACGCGCTGGCATTGGCCCACGCCGACAACCAGTCGATGGCGCACTGGAGCTGCGAGGGGCTGCTCGACTTCATGTAGTTGGTGACCGCGCTCGAGACCCCTTTTTCCGTGTCCGTGATCGGCAATGTCAGCGCGCGGTATTCGGCCTCCGCCTCCGCATTCAGGTCGTCGCGCGAACCGTCGGAGCCTTCGTACTTGCTCGGAAAATCCAGCGTGGCGGTGAATGGCGTCGGCGGCGCGGCACAGACGACCGGAGTGCTTTTCTTGATGATCGCCGGACGGTAGTAGCCCGCGGGTGCGCGAAGCGTCGGCTCCGCCACCACCTCGCTACCGACCGCCAACAACACCCCGACGAATACCGCGCGACGAGCAGATTCAGCCCACATGATCGATACTCCTACAAAGCTTTGCGGAGAGTGCCGTCGCCTGCTTCAGCGGCGTAACAACGTGCACTCGAAAATCGATGAGCGGCTGATGGGAGTAATCCGGCTCCCGGTTCAGCTCCAGTACGAAGCGGCCGTTGGCCCGCGTGTAATCGTTCATGCGGACGGTCACGACTTCGTGCTTGCCGTCGAGATACCAGGCTTCGCCGAGAATCTCCGTGACGGACGGGTTCTCGAATTGCAGGTCGACGCGCAGCTCGCGGCTCGGCGCGTCCACCCGCTCGTCACCGCCATTGAACAGCACTTCCTCGAATTCGGCTCCCGGGGAGATCTGCACATCGTTTGTCAGCAGCGTTTGCTTGCCGAGGCATCCGTTATCCGCGAGCGGCACCAGCCTGCGCATCTGCGTTCGACTGGCGGCAGCAATCTGCGTATGGGCGAACTCCCAGATGAGAAGCTTCGGCGGACTGAGCTGAAACGTGTCGGAAGGCAGGTATTGAGTCATCGCGCCGTCGAAATTGCCGCCGGAGATCGAGACGTTCAGCACGTCCGTTTGCAGCTTCTCCTGCAGAAATCCCGAGAAGTGATACGCGGGAACCGCGGAAAAACTGGTCCCGACGAGCGCAACGTCCGGCACAGGCTCATCGCCGAAGGGGAACGTGCGCGACGGCGAAGTGCTGTAGCCGCTCACGAATTCCGACGCAAAGCTGCCGCCGCAAATCTGCGAGGCCGCGATGGACAGCACGCCCGGGTGAACCACCTGCCCCACCCGCTTGGTCATGAAATTGGTTTTGCGAAGCTGCTCATACACCGGCATCGCTCGAATCGTCTCTGCGATCAGCTCTGCCGTGCGTCGTGCACCGTCCGGTGTCCAATGTCCGTCGCGGCGGAAGTAGTAATCCGTGCCGTCCGGCTCATCGACCAGGCGGCCGTAATCCGGCACGATGAATCCCGCCTCCCGAAAGCGCTGGAGCGCGAGTCGATAGTTCGCGAGCGCCATCTTCGCGTCGTATCCCGCACGTTCCGCGGGTCTCAGCTTGTCGGCGGTGAGCAAGCCTCTGCGCGGCAGGTCAAGCAACAACACCTGCGTGCCACGCGCCTTCAGCGCGCGGACCAGCCTTGCGAGATCTTCGTAGACTTTCGTGTCGACCGTGAAATCCGTTGCGAGATCCACTTCCGTACGAAACAACCAATCCTCCGTTCCCTGAACGGTGACGCGCTGATCCCGCATGAAGCGGGAGACATAGACGGATGGGTCCGCCGCGCGCGGACACAGCGTGCAACACGGCTCGGCCCGAAAAATGGGGGGAGCTGACTCCGTCGCCCGCGCGCCCGCGATGGCGGACATCAGAATCAAAACACCTGCGGTCATTGCGCATCTGGGCATGGCGAAGCGTCCACTCAATCCTTGTTCCACACGAGCACAGGCGCCGCGGGTGAGCCCGCGACAAAGAGGCTGAAGGACTGTCCCCGTTGCGGCGAAATCGACGGCACGTCGGCAACCTTCTTGTCGCCGTTGTAGAGCGCCAGATTGAGCTGCAGTGGATTGATGGTCCGCTGCACCGAGGTTCCCGGTGCTACGGCTTCGAAGACCGGCGTGCTGCCATCGGCCGTTTTCAACGACACCGACATGTCGGTCATCAGGTTGAACAGCGCGATGGCGACTTTGAGTCGACTCAACGGTCCCTCGAACTCGAGCAGCTTCATGCCTTCCGGGCCAGCGGTCACGGTGTAGTAGTGATTGGCTTCGAGCTTGAAGGTCTGGGTCCGCGCACCGACCACCACCGGATATTCGCCTGGGGCCAGGAACAGAAAGCGGGTCGCGGCATACGGTGGCAACGGCGGCTGCGACTCGGCGCCGATCTGCACGTTCACTCCGGCGCTGGGAGTGGCGTTGAATACATGGATGAATGCGGAGTTCGGCGGAGCTTCGCGGGCATAGAGCTGTGCTTGCGCCATCGGCACATGCGCCAGCGAGGCGAGGCAGCAAGCGAGCAGTAGCCGATGGAACGAGAGTCGCCCAGAGAGAGGTCCGTGCCGCATGCCATTATCCTTTTTTCGATGAAATGATCGTCAGCGTCGCGAGGACGTCGCGACGCTGCTCGCGACACGCGCCTCGAGCACGGTGGACTCGTTCTGGTTGAACAGGATGTCCAGCACCTCCAGCTGGAAGGGCAGCAGCGCGCCGCCCAGCCGATATCCGAGCTTGCGCTGGGGCGTACGCAAATCGATCCCCGACAGCTCCACGCGCGAAGGCTCGTCCACGTTGATGGGGCCAGACCCGTTGGCGCTCAGCTGACCGCCGACGATCACCATGGAAAGCGCCTTCTCGTAAGGATCTTCGTGCAGGTCGCGACCCGAGCCCGTCAGGTCACGCGAAACACCGTAGATGCCCGCGAGCCCGTTGGCGATGGCCGAGTTGTCCTGAATCCGCACGCGCACGCTGTTGCGCAAACGAATGCCGTGGTGCTGATTGCCGACGGCGAGATTGCTCCACAGGATATTGTCCGGGCTCTCGGAGATGACGATGCCGTCCGAGCCATTGCGATAGGTGACGTTGTGCGCGATGACCGTGTTGCTGCACTGTCTGTCGAGCACGATGCCGGAAAGCTTGTTGCCGTGACTCCGGTTGCGCACGATCCAGCTGTCGTCGACTTCGCGCGAGATGATGATGCCGTGTTTCTCGCGCGTGCCGGAAACATCGTTCTCGGCAATGATCATGCGTCGCGAGCGGTCGTGCGGATCGATGCCGTACTTGATGTTGTCGCGAAACGTATTGCCGCGGAGCACGACGTCGTCTGCTTCCCAGCAGTAGAAGCCGTACCACAAGTCTTCGATCGTGGAGTGCAGCACCCAGCCGGTGGGCCGCGGCCAGACCGAGCGCTGGATGGTGGTCGTGCTGTACTGTGAGAACGAGAGCCCGAATGCTTTGGTGCTCGCGTAGCCGAGATGCGCTATGCGGCTGTCGACGATATAAGTTCGCGAGCCGCCCCATCCCACGATGAAGGGACGGTATTCGTGCTTGTTGCGAAACGCGGCGGGTGCTTTGTGCTGCTCGCTCCAACCCTGCACCACGCTGCCCAGGATGAAAAGAGATCCTTCGTTCACGAGCAGGCTCGCGCGATCCTGGGAAAGCCGCAGCTCTTTCACCGCCGGGCCGATGTAGAGAGCGGCCCCGTGACGAACCAGCATCGGCAGCCGCGCTACATAGACACCGGGACTCGTCTGCTCGAAGAACTCCGCTGGCAGGGAGTGGACGAGCGTCGTGAGATCCACGAACCCACCCTCGATGAGGATGGCCCGCAGCCCGCCCCGCTGCCGCGCGGCCATTTCGCGCAGGCCCTGACCGATTGCGGTGGTGAGTGCCTTGAAGCCCGGCTCATTCAGCAACTGCCCGACAACGGCCCTGCCCGGCACCGACCGATCGATGCGGCGTTCGACCGCCGCGCGGTTGTAGCCCGCAAGATCGGGGATGACCGGCTGCTCGAATTCGAGCTTGCGCTTGTCCCCGGCGTAAACGTGATAGCGCTGTTTGATCTGGTCGAGGCTCATGCGCGGAGCTGCGCTCATTTCGCCGGTCATCTCATCCGCGCCGTCGTCGCCTTCTTCGGCTTCGACAGCAACGCTCCACAGCATCAGCGCCAGCAACGCCGCCTGGATCAGTCGAGCCATAGATTCACCTCGAGCTGCGCGCGATAGTCCGTGCGAGCATCAGGGCCATACGCCGCGCCGGGCTCGAAGACCGAAGCGTGTAACGACACCGTCGAGCGGCGTTCTGGGGCCGTGAATGCGTCGCCTCGGTCCAGCAAGCGCTGCCGGCGCATCTCGCGATCGAAGTAATGGGTGAACACCAGGCTCACGCCCTGCCCGATATCGCGACTGGGCACCTGCGGCGCGACGATGACGTTGCGGGTGACGATGGGGCTGTTCACCGAATCCCGCTGCAGGTTCGAGTAAACGACGCCTGCTTCGTTATCGAGACCGCGAACCGCGACGAACCCGCTCGCCACGAGCAGGTTACCGAGCTCGGGTTGCAAAGTTTCGTCGTAGCGATCGATCAGCGTCTGCACGCCCGTGAAGTACGACGCGTTGCTTTGCATGCCGGTCTGCTGAAATTGAGTTGAGCGTCCATTCCGCTCGCCGCCTTCGCTGTACGTGTATGCGGCGCCGACGCGAACCGGCATGCGGATGAACGGTTGCCAGCGCACCCCTGCGCTGGCCTGCCAGGCGCGCACGTCTTGTGCGACGTGGCCGCTGATGACGCCGTTCGCTTCACGTTGGGCAACGGTCTGGCTGCCGGAGAGATGCGTCACTTCAGCGCCGTACGCGAGCCGACGCTCGTTCGCGCGAATGTCGAAGAAGCCGTTGTGGGCGTAGAGCCCGAGCCACGTGAGGCGCGCGTCCTGCAGCTTTTCATCGGCCGAAACGTCGGTGCCGATGGCCGGCAGGTCGAGATCATCCGCGGCATGCGTCACGCGCAGGCCGATGCGATCCTCCGGAAGCCAGTCTGCCGAGAGCGTGCCAAAGAAATAAGTTCGATCGCGCTGCTCGCGGGGGACGCTCGGTGCGTCTGTTCGGTACATCGAAAACTGATGCGCGGCGCCGAGGTCCACGCTGAGCAGCGTGCTGTCGAGCACCCAGCGGATCGCATCGGCGTCCTGGTCCCACCATTCATTCCCGCTCTGACGAATGCGTTGTCGTCCGATGCGCAGGGCTTCGCCGGGATAACTCGTCAAACCGGTGTACTGAATCCAGAACTCGTTCAGCCCGGCGAAGGAGCGCGCCGGACGCGTATCATCGCGTTCATCTGAAACGTTTGCTGCGATTCGATCTGTTGGAAGGAATACACGCGCACGTGCGTAGCCAGACCACGAGCGATTCAGCTCGACGACAACGCGAGGCGCCACGTTCAGATAGAAAGCCCCCGATGTGTCCTCACCGGCGAGACCCAGATCGCGCCGGCCATCCGTCAGGAAGGCGCCAGTGCTGCGGACGGCGTAGTCAATCTGTTGAGCATTGGCCGGCGGCGCGGCCGCAAGAATCGGGAGGATCGAGGCTGCGATCGTCCCTTTCCGTATGAGCCGCGCAATGCTCATCCCGCCTCCTTCACCCACACAGCGGGTGACACGGGCTGGCGCGTCACGATGTGAAACTCGCGCTCCTGTTCGTACAGCGAGTCCGCTTGCCGGATTTCATCCTCCGTCATCTCGACACGCAGCCTGTCTAGCAGCGGATACGTTCCGAAGACGCCACGACGTAACGTACGCACAACCACGGGCATGCCTGCGTCTTCGGCGAACCGCGCAAACACATATGAATTAACGCGATTGATGCGCGTGCCGGGCGTGTCGTAGAACAAGCGCGCCAGGTGCATATCCGCAGCGCTCAAACGGCGCCGGGCCGCGTAGAGAAAACTGTCGACGGCTTTTTGAGGATCAGGCTGGCCGAGATAACCACGCTGGTACAGACGACCGAGCCGATAGTATCCCGGTGCACTCGTCTCCCGGAATTGCAGGCAGTGCTGCAAGCTCGCTTCTCCCAGCGCCGCCGCGCGCGGCACACGCTGGTTGAAGTAATAGAGGTCGCCGAGATGGAGCGAGGCGCGCGGCATGTTCGCCGCCGCGCCCCCCTTCAGGATCGCTTCGATATCGACATCCGGCAAAAGATAGGGAAAGCGAACTGCGACGCCCGCAGCCTCGACTGGCATGGCGCCTGGCTGCTGAAGCATCCAGCGCAGGACACGATCCGCAAGCTCCGGCTTCGCGATCACCGGGGCCGCGCCGGCTTGCAGCGACGGGCCGGCCTTCAGTGGCGCCGCGCCCGATGCCGGCTGAGCAGGCTTCGCGAACGAAGCCGCTGTCAGCGCGGCAGAGCTCTCATCGCCGCTACCACTTTCAGCGATGGCCTCCGCTTGCGTGGCGCTGTCGTCGCCTGCCGGTTCGAAGTCGTCTTCGATCGCGGAGAGGCCGCTCACCAAAGGTTGATCCACCATCGCCACGGCGAGCTGGCCGGCGATTGGCGGGAGCACGATAGGATCGAACTTGAGTGTATCGAAGTTGCCCGCGAGCGCAGGTTTCTGAAGCGCCGCAATCGCCTGCGTAATCAGCCCGTCCAGCTCTTCGAGCTTGCCGCTGTAGCGGTAGTAAGTTGCCAGGTCCACATAACACGCCGGAGCGACATCGCGGTGCTTCTCGCACAGCTCGCGCAAGCGCTTCGGGTTGCCCGGCTCGCCGACCATCGCGCGATACCAGCCAATGGCGGCGATGCGCAGCTCAACTTCATTCGACTGGCTGGCTGCCTGCGCAAGGGCCGGCGCGTTGTGCCCGCGATCTGACTGCGGAAACAGCCCGTACAACTCGAGCAAGGCAGCGTCCGTCGCCGCTCTTCGATCTGCGGTGACGGGTCGCAGGAGTAATTGCTCGGCTTCCTGCACGGACGCTCGATCGCCCCGCCTCATCAACACGCGCGCCAGAGGCACCGTCGCTTCCGGTCGGCGCGGCAACACCACGCGATACCAATGGATGGCCTGGTCCTGCGCTTCGTTCGATTCACGCCTTCCATACACCGCAGCCAGATAGAGCTGCGCGTCCGGATAACCGCGCTCGGCGAGCGGTTTCAGATCCCGCTCGGCATCGTCGAGCCGGCCCGACAATCGCGCCTCGTTGCCGCGCTGAAGATCCGGCAAGCCTTCGGTGCCGCTGATCAGTTGCGCGTCGGGGGACGTCGCAAGCACCGGCAGTCCGCGATCCAGCCTGATGGAGCCGCAACCGCCCAGCATCGTCGCCAATGCGACCGCGCACGGGACGACCCGCGCGAGCACGGTCGGCAACTTGCGGGACATCGCCGGGCTACTTCGTCGAGCTGAGCAACGGCCGCTGCTTGAGCTTCGGCAACCAGCCCGAGAACGGATCGATGCGCACGTCCACCGGATCGTCGATGAGCCTCCGATCCAGTGGCACGCTCGACTGGATGACCGCGATCACGTCGGTAATGGCGGCGCTCGTATCGAGACCGTTCAAATCATTCAGGCCGTTCGAATCGATGGTCGGAGCCGGCAGCACACGCAGCTCGGAAACCGTGCCTTTCACCGATTCCAGGCCGCCGTTCAGCGAGATCTGCACCGTGCGGCCGATGGGCAGGCGCGTCATCTCGTTATAGTGGAAGCGCGCCAGCACGTAAGGCGAGCTCTGCTGGGGAATCAGCTCGAGCAGCGACTGATTGCGGAGCACGTACTGCGCATCCGTGACGAACTTCGTCTGCACGATGCAATCGCAAGGGCTCGCAATGGAACCGGAAAGTTGCTGGCCCACCAGGTTCGTCAGCTCTTCGGGCGTGAGCTTGAAAGAGCCGGGCACGCCTGCCACGACATCCAGCAAAGCGGTCTGAAACGAGCCGAGGGGCTGCCCTTTTTTCACGTGACCGTCCGGCGGGACGAGGCTGAAGAACGTGCCATCGCGTGGCATCGTGATGGTGTAAGTGCGCGCCGCCACTTTCGCGGCCGTGGCATGCGTGACCAGAACGATGTCGTAGAGCTTCGATACGGTGTACGCGAAGGCCCCTGCACCGATGACGAGCGCGAGACCGGTGCCCAGCAGCGCACGCACACGAGCGCCGCCTTTCAGCGCGCCCGAGCCTCGAGAGGACCGCGGGGCGGCGAAGTTCTCGCGACTCAGCGTGGCGAGCATGTCGCCGCTGGTGACGAGCTCTCCGCTCAGATATGACGTGATCACGAGCCTCAGTGCCGCGATCTCCTCCGGCCCCAGATCCTGGAACTGGCAGGCGACGCGTTCACTGCCTGCGTGACTGACCTCGAAATTGACCGGGATCGAGAACCCGACCGTGTTCACCGAGAGCACGATGTGTCCTGCGAACGCTGCACCGATGGAGAACGACTCGTTGCGAGCGGTGAAGCTGAACCCGCCCGCGGAGATGTCGTTCAGTCGATGCCGGTGCCGGGACCCTTCTGCTTCGAATTCGATGCTCGCCGGCAGGCGCACGCGAACATGCTGACGCTGCAGCTCCGATTCATGAACGACCCGATTTGCTTCGATGACCATGGCTGGAGTTCCATTCTGATCGGTGAAAACGCCGCGCCCGCTCAACCATAGGGAGACTTGAGCAGCACGATGGTGGTAACCGCCGCGGCGAATACGCTGGCCGCGGCAAACAACACGACTCGGGAGGACCAGCGGTTGAACCAGCCATGAAAACTCGACAGATCCCGTTTCAGCACGGTCTTCTGACGGGTCCAGGACTGCTGGTCCGGAAAGGCGGTGACGACAATCTTCATGATCGAGCCCATGACCTGGTTGTAGTACATGAGCGGCGCGAACAACGGCTGGATGGGATGGCCGGCCGCGCGCAGCGTCAGGCACATGAGGCAGCGGGTGATGCCGATCCAGACGACGAAAGCGATGAGATAGAAGAAGTTGTATTGAATGCTCGCGAGGATCGACGCGCACAGGCCGAGCAGCCCCGTCCACATCTGGGCGCGCTGATCCTGCAGCACGTAGTACGTGAACCAGCCGAGGCGCGACGGACCCAGCTTGCGGGCGCGGCCGTTCTGGCGCATCGAGTTGCCATACCAGCGGAACATGAGCTGGCGACTGGTGGCAACGAAAGACGGATTCGGCGGATGCTCGATGGTTTCGATGGACACGTCCGGCACATAGGACGTGCGCCAGCCCAGCCGCACGACGCTGAACCACGAAGACTTGTCGTCGCCGGTGAGAAATCGGAAACGGCCGAGACGCCAGTGCGTGACGGAGTCGTACTCGATATCCGCAATGAACCGGGGGTCTGTGACGATGGAAGCCCGGAACAGCGATGCCCGGCCGGTGAGCGTGAGCACGTGGCCGGTGAGCGCCATCGAGCACATGTTGAGGTGGCGTTCCGCGAAACGCAGCTTGTGCCAGACACTCACGAGGCGCCCGCCTTGCACCGTGCAGAACTCGTTCGTCGTGAGCGCGCCGACGTCCGGCATCAGATGCATCAGCGGCGCGCATTTGCGCACGAGCCCGGGTTGCAGGATCGAATCGCCATCGATCACGACGACGAGCGCGTTATCGTCCGCCCCGGCGCGCGAAATCGCGCGGAAACCGTGCGCCAGCCCATCGCGCTTGCCGGTGCCTCCGATGCGCACGAACTGCAGCTTGATCCGATTCGGCGGATTGAGGCGTTCCCACAAAGCGCCGATGAGCATGCGATCGCTGAGCTCCACGATGGAAGCGATGATCGTGCAGGGGTAATCGCAAGCGATCGCTTCCTCGATGATCGCGCGATACACCTTCGCAGTGGTCGCCGCATCGATGCGAAAGCTGGTGGCCAATAAGTAGAGATGCGAAGGCGGCAGCGCGGCACCGATCACCTGCGCCTGCCGACGCAGCTTCGGAAACTTGAAATGCAGAAACGCCATCGCGCGCACGAAGTGCACGGCGCGCAGGACGTAACGCCACACGCCGACGATGCCGATCGCGATGAGGAAATGAGATTCGGACGGTTCGAGCGACGTGCGCGGCAGTAACAGCGCAAGCCCCATGGTGGCCGACAACAGCAACAGCCACTCGGCGAGATGCAGCCAGCGCGTGAGCGACCCGCTTTCGGACGGAGCGTGTCTCACCGATTCTTCGCGGACGTCGGCATGGTGGGAAGCTCGCGGGCCGTTAGGCAATTCGGCGCGAAGTATAGTCTGATGCGATGTGACGTGGCGTGTATTTATTCACGTACGCTCGTGCAACATATCGATGTCGCGCTGCGCTCCTGCGAGCCGCTTCCCTGCTTGTCTCTCGTTCAATACAATCGGTGGAATGGCGGTAAACAGCGCAGATGCTGCGTTCGCAAACGGTCGAGCCGCGAAATATTTTTCAATCGGATCATGAATCAGAGCCGGGGTGGTCGGCTCGCCGCGACACTGTTCAGTAGTACGACGCGCCGGCCATCGCTCGCGCGCGATCGCGCATCGGGAGCGCGATGGAAGCCGATCCCCGCGCCTGACGTTTCCATCGATGGCATCCGCCAAACGGCCACTTCGCTCGGCCGCAACGAGATCGCTGCACAGCGAACGCGGCTGTGGTAGACGTCAATTCATGAAAACCATCAAGACCTATCCGACGAGGGTCGAAGCAGACCTTGCGAAAATTGCCCTGGATGCAAACGACATCCCGTCGGTCATCGTCGGCGTGGGCGTTACCATGGATGGCGGACTCGCCGGCGTGCAATTGCTCGTTCCGGAAGACCAGGTCGAGGCGGCGCTCGAGGTATTGGGAGACGCCTGATCGGCTAGCGTCGTTGCCATGGAGTGCAGCTGCTGGCAACACGCTTGGACAATCCCGAATGACCCTCAGCCCATGGCTACAACGTGCGCTCGCCCTCGATGCCGCTGACAACGCGAGTGGCGCGGTGGAAGAGTTGTCCCGTGGCACGCGTGCCGGCGATCCGCCGAGCGCCCGGGCGCTCGGGCTGCGTCTGCTCATCGGTGACCGCGCTCCGCTGTTGCCGGACGCAGGCCTGCAGTTTCTCGGCGAGGCCTGTGATGCGGGAGTGCCGGAGGCGGCCGCGCGGGCCGCGGCGCTGTTGGCCCTCGGAGTACGCACACCACCCAATTGGCCGCTCGCACTCACTTGGCTTGCGCGCGCCGCGCACGGCGGATGGGAACCCGCGAGGCGCCAGCTTCTCGCTCTTTGCGATGACCGCATGCTCGCCGACCGCTCATCCACGCAGCCTGTGAACGCGGACTGGGCGATGATCGCCCGCGCCGTCCGTTATGCAGACTGGCGTGACAGTCCTGCGCCACAGATTCGCAGCGACGAGCCTCGCGTCAGCACCTTCGACAACCTCGTGCGTCCGGAAATCTGCGAGCTGCTCATCTCGTTCGCCGCGGACCGTCTCGAGCGAGCCCGGGTCTACGAGCCAGCGCGACGGCAGGAGGCCGTCGTCTCGCACCGGAGCAATACGGTTGCGGTCTTCGGCGTCGACTCGGTGGAAGTCGTCCACGTGCTGTTGCAGGCACGCATGGCAGCCGCGTGCGGCCTCTCCGAGCGCTGTATGGAGGCGCCTTCAGTGCTGCACTACTCGCCTGGCGAAGAGTTTCGCGATCATTACGATTTTGTCGATCCGCGGGTCAGCGCCGACTACGCGGGCGAGATCGCGCGCAACGGCCAACGCGTCGTCACGTTCATCGTCTACCTGAACGACGACTTCGACGGCGGCGAGACGGCGTTCCCGAAGCTCGACTTCGAGCACAAGGGCCGTCGCGGCGGCGGCATCTATTTCGTCAACGCCCTGCCCGACCTTTCACCCGACCTGCGCATGCTACACGCGGGCCGGCCGCCGACGCGCGGCGAGAAGTGGATCGTCAGCCAGTTCATTCGTGACCGGCCGATGCGCTGACGCGGTGAGGCTGGCACACTCACGGCGAGGGGGATTCGACATGCCATATCGATTACTCGCGCCGGCCGCCACAGCCGCGCTGCTTTGCCTGACGACGACTGCGGCGATCGCCCAAACATCGGACCGCGCGCCGGGCCCGATGAACGCCGAACGGGGCTGGTCTGCGATCGGACGTTGTGCGCAGGCAGAGTCTGAGCGCGCGCGCCACACTTGCGTGGATAACGTGCTTCGCGAAGCGGGCCTGCTGACGGACGAGATGCACGCCAGGCAGCAGCGGCGCGCATTCGGACTGGATGACAAACCAGTCCGCTCGTCGCCACCGGCGCAGTCGGCGCCCGCCGCAACTCGGCCCACGAATGGCGTAACGGCGTCCGCGACTTCGGCAACCGCAGCGCCTGATTCGGCCGCCAGTACGGCACGTGGATCCGCCGCGACCCCGGCGCCTGGGCCAACCGCGTCTACATCGCCGCCGCCCAGCGCCGCGCGTTCCGCTTCTACTTCGGCTTCAGCCCCCGCGCCGACGGCGCCTCCCGCACAGCCCGACCGACTCGACGTCGAGCTCGCCAAGGTCGAGAAGGCCGTCAGCGGCAGGATTTTCGTCACGACGACCGACGGCGCCGTGTGGCTTCAGGCCGAGAGCGTGGAAATGCCCCAGCCGCCCGTGGCGGGCGATCGCATGTCGATTCGTAAAGGCTCGATGGGGGGTTACCGTTGTAGCGTGGCCAGCACTCACCTGACCTACCGTTGCACGCGGAGCCGATGAGTCCGATGGGTTGAAGAGGCCCTCAATCGCCGGGCGGCTGAAGAGCCTGCTCTTCAAAGGGCTCATCCAAGGGCGGAAGTCTTGCGACTCCCGCCCTTCTGGCGACTGTACGCCGAGGGCACTGCCCGGCCGCGAATCAGAACTTCGCGTTGAACCCGAGATAGTAACGGCGCCCGATGATGTCGTAGTTGCTCACATCCGTCGTGCCCGTTGCCGAGGTCACACCACTGCCCGTCGCCGTCGGAACCCAGTTCGCGCCGACGAGGACCGGTTGACGATTGAACAGGTTGTCCACGCCGCCACGCACCGACCACGTGTCATTGACCGACCACCGGCCCGTGAGTCCGAACAACTCATAAGAGCTGGTCGGCAACGTCGTCGACGCCGGATTGGTGACGAGTGAGTTGTGACGAACCTGCGGCAGATGACGCCAGGACAAGTTCACGGACGCCGCGCCCACCGAGTAACCGATGTTGGTGATCGTCTTGTACTTGTACTGCGCGCCATACTGCGAGCCGATCGAGTCCTTGTAGCTGAAGCTCGGGAGGCTCGAGGCGACCTGCACGTCGTAGCTCAGCAGCCAGCTCGCGTTGATGTTCAACAACACCGCGCCGGTCTGACCGCCGAAGAACGGCGTGCGGATCCGGTAGTCGAACGTCGTGTCGATGCCGGACGTGCTCACCTTCGACAGGTTCACGAACTGCGCCTGCGTCGCCAGCCAGTTGCCGTTGAGACCGTCGCGGATGATGCGTTGGCAGAACGTGTTGTTCGGATCATAGGTGGGGTTCGTACCGAACGCGTTGAAACACTCCTGGTACACGTATGACGTGGTCGCCGTCGAAATCGCGCCTTCCACGTTGATGCTGTACCAGTCGATCGCCAGATTGGCGTCACGCAACGCGTCCGATTCGAACGGCGAGCGCAGGACGACGCCCGCGGTCCAGGTCTTCGCCTCTTCGGAGTCGAGGTTGAGATTGCCCTGGGTGAGATCGCGACCCGCCGGGAAATACACGGCATTCTGACCGACATAAGCCGCGTTGAATCCCGCGAAGCCGTTGGGCTTGCCGTCCACGCCGGGCAGCTGCGAACACAGCGTGTTCACTTTCGCACGATCGGGATTCGACGCGATGTTGCCGTAGGTGGCGCGTGTGAGGTTCGAGCACGGATCATGATCCGTCCAGGTCACCACTTCGAACACGGCGGGCGAGAACAGCTCCGCGATGTTTGGCGCGCGGTTGGCCACCTGCCGTCCGCCGCGGAACTTGACGAAGTCGTTCAGGCTCCAGTTCAACGTGAGCTTCCACGTGTCCACGCTGCCAGCGTTGATGTCGTAATCCGAAAAACGATAACCGGCGTTCAGCTCGAGCGACTTCGCGAACGGCTTGTCTTTCAGGATCGGCGCGAGCACTTCGCCGTAAATTTCCTTCACCGCGATCTCGCCGCGCGTTTCCGTGGTATCGAACTGTCCCGACACGACCGAGATGATGTTCGTCGTCTGCATGCCGTGGTCCGGCAGGTACTTGTACTCGTTCTTGCGATAGTCCATGCCCGCCGCGAAACGCATTTCGCCCGCCGGCAGGTCGAACAGCTTGCCCTGCACGTCGAGCTCGAACTGGTTCTGCTCGAGCTGCGAGGTGAGCTTCGCGTTGGAGTCGATGATGTCGATGCAGTCCTGCGACTTCGGGCCTGCGATGAACGGGTTGAGACCGCTCGTGCAATGGGCCAGCACGCCCAGACGGCCGTTGTTGAAGTCCTGTCCCGCACCGTAATTCGGCAAGGCAATCAGCGCCTGATAAGACGCCGCATCCACGAAACCTTCGTAGCTCGTGTTCGCCGTCGTGTTACCGCGGGTGAAGAAGAAGTCGTAGGTCCAGTCCTGCACGCCGAGCTCGCCGCGCAGACCCGCCAGGATTTCATACGTGCTCTGCGTGTTTTCCAGGCCGCGCTTCGGCATGTACGTGAGGTTGTAGTTGAGATTCCAGTTCGCGTTCGGCGTCGCACGGCTGTTGAGTAACGTGGCCAGCTCGCCGGGGACCGGAAACGCCTGCGAGTTCGTGCAGCCGCCCGTCGGTCCGCAATTGAGGCCGTAAGCCCCACCGGGCAGATACGCGGCTTTCGTCGATCCATCCGTATTGACGGACGGCGCGTAGACGGTAGTGCCATAGGGAACGGTCACGCCCCACTGGTTGCCGGCCGGAACATAATCGCCGAAGCGCGTGTTTGTCTTGTTTTCGTCGAAGCGCGCCTGGACGTACACGTCCGCGTGATCGTTCAGCCCGTAGTGGGCGTTGGTGAACAGCGAGTAACGCGTCAGCGGAACCTGCAGCGTGCCCCCGGGGCTGTTGGTGGTAAGTGTCTTGGCGCCCGTGTTGAAGTTCGAGACAACATACTTCGCGTCGGGGTAAGTGCCGCCCAGGTAGCCCGGCGACAGCTGACCGGAGACGCGGCCCTGGCCGAGGGCAAACACCGTCGCGCCATCGGTCGTCGAGGCCTGATTGAAGTAGATCGCGCTGGTGTTGAGCACGTCACCGGCCGCGTAACCCTTCGCGCCGAAGACCGAATTGATCGCGGCCTGCGACGGAGCACCGCCCGCTTGCGAATTGGTGATGTTGCCGGGGACGCCCGCAACGAAGCCCGGGAAATTCAGGAACTGCGCGGCGGCCAGATACGGATCCGACAGGCCCTTCTCGAAGAAGTCGACGTCCTCGCGGATCACCTGCTCGCGACGCGCGTAGCTGATGCCGACCATGGCATTGCCGCGATTATCGGCAAAGTTGGAGCCCATCAGTGCGCTGACGGAAGTCTGCTCACCATCGCCGCGCTCGCTCATGCCGAACTGCGCGTCCGTCGTCACGCCCTGGAAGTTGCGCTTCAGCTTGAAGTTGACGACACCGGACACGGCGTCCGCACCGTAGGTGGAGCCGGCGCCGCCGGTGATGACCTCGACGTTGTCGATGGCTGCGGATGGAATCGTATTCAGGTCGACGACCATGCTCGCATTGGCCGGCTGCGTGCGGCGGCCGTCGAGCAGCACGAGCGTGCGGTTTGCCCCGAGACCACGTAGGTTCGCCGTAGCAATGCCGGGGCTCGTGCGCGGCGTAACCGTGATCGAGCCGGCGTCGCTGTACTGGTTCTGGCCTGGCACGAACTGCGGCATCTTGTTGAGCGACTGCTCGACGCCGACTTCGGAAGTGTTCGTCAGCGCGTCGCTCGATAGCGTGACGACAGGGCTATCGGAGTTGTAATCACGACGAACGATGCGCGAGCCGGTGACGACGACCTCAGAGAGGCCTTCATCCGTTGCGGCCGCTTCCTGGGCGAATGCCCTGTGCGCCGGCACGCTGGCCAGCACTGCGGCGACAGCCGCTGCGATCGAATACGAAGGAACGCCGATACGCGCCCGCGAACGGGCGTAATTCTTCGAAACCATGCAGACCCCCCTCAACTCTTATTGAAACCCAGCCCGGCCAGCACCTCGTGGTGTGCCGGTCAGCGCGCGAGATGATCGCACGCCGCCTCTTTCTGAAACATTATGAGTACACCACCTGTCCACATTAGTAGCCAAGCGGCCGGCGCGAGACGATTACTGACACCACCAGTAACGAAACTCACTGACCGCAGAGTTGCTCTTGCATCTCGGCGAGCAGGCTGCGCAGACCACTGCTCGGGTCGCAAAGGCTTCGCAGCCGCGTCCATCGGTGTATCTGAGGTAATCTGACAGCGCAGCTTTACTGAGGGGGAAACATGAAAAAGCTCGCTTCGCTGTGCCTGATCCTGCTTGCCGGCGCGTCCGCTGCGCACGGGGCGTCCAAACCTGCACCCGTGCCTGCTCCGAGCTGTGACCGCGAATGTCTTCGCAGCCTGCTCACCGCCACGCTCTATGCGTTCCTGAAACACGACACGAGCAAGCTTCCGCTCAGTGACAAAGTGCGCGTCACCGAAGACGCCATCGAGAAGCCGCTCGAGAAAGTCGGCCTCGTGAAAACCGTGACTCGCCTGCGCGGCTATCGGCAGGATTTTCTCGATGAGCGCGGTGGCATGGCGACCACGGGCACGCTGGTGGAAGAAGTCGGCGCGCCCGTGCTGCTGGTGGTGCGCCTCGAGGTGGTGAACCAGAAGATCACCGAGATCGAGCTGGTGGCGACCCACAGCCGAACCGAAGGCCTCATCTTCAATATCGACGGGCTCTCGGCGCCGAGCGAAGTGATGAACTTCGCGCCGCGTCCGGAGCAGCTCCCGTCGCGGGACGAGGCACTCAAGGCTGCACTGAAATACCCGGAAGGGCTGAGCGCGGCGAAGACCTTCGGGGACGTGAATGCGCCCTTCACCCCGAACGCCTATCGATATGAGAACGGCCAGATCATGGCCGGGCCGGACTGCAAGTTCGCGCCGGGTTGCCAGAACATCTCGACGCAGTCACTCGCCATCTTCAATCGGCTGGGCAAAGTGACCACGCGCGTCGTCGGCGTCGACGAGCGATTGGGCATCGTGCTGTTGCGGCTGAACTGGGGGGTGCGCGAGCCGACGGGCGATCAGCTCACCGCGTTCGAAGCGTTCAAGGTGTATGACGGGCAGATCCACGCGGTCGAGGCGTTCATCCGCATTTTCCCGGTGGAACTGGCCAAAGGCGGATGGGAGTAACGGCCATTCGCGCACTGGCGCCCGTCGGGCATCTTCCGGTTCCCCCGCCCCGGGCGTACCCTTGCGCGACACGGCTAAAACCCGCGGGAGAGCGCAATGGCGAACGCGAACCCGACCCCAATCCCTTGGCACCTTTCCGGTGACTACTTCGAAAATTGCAGTTGTGCCCTGCTGTGTCCGTGCCTCGTCTCGGCGGCCGCACCGCTGACGTCGCGACCGACCGAAGGGTTCTGCAACGTGCCGCTGATCTTCCACGTCGAAAGCGGCCGCTACGCTGACATCGCACTCGATGGACTCAACGCGCTAGTGCTCCTGCACGCACCCGGCGTCATGGCGGACGGCGGCTGGTCCATCGCTGCCTACATCGATGAGCGCGCCGACGACGCGCAGAGCGACGCCCTCGCCGCCATCTTCACCGGCGCGGCCGGCGGCCCGATGGCGGCATTCGCGCCGCTCATCAGCACGAACCTGGGTGTGCGCAAAGCCCCGATCACCTTCGCGATCCACGGCAAGACGCGATCTGCGGAAATCCCCGGCGTGCTGCACATGTCTGTCGATCCGTTGCCGACGCTGCATCCGAGCGGCGAGCTGCTGGCGAATATCGGCCATCCGGTGTCTCCCGACAACATGGTGTTGGCGATCGGCGGCGCGGGTAATACGTTCAGCGGTCTTGGCATGCGCTGGGACAACTCCGGCAAGAACGGCCTCTATGCGTCGATTCGCTGGTCGAACCCGTAACGACGGCACCCTCGAAGCACTCTTGCGGCGAGACCGCCTCATCCTATCCAGCGCGCTGGTCGTGATCGCCGTGCTGGCGTGGGCCTACGTGCTCCGGCTCGCCGCCGGCATGAACATGGATGGCATGGACATGAGCGGCGTGCGCATGATTCCGATCGGCGTGGGAATCATGGCACCGGCGACTTCGCCGTGGAGCGCAGTCGAATTCGCCTTCGTGTTCCTGATGTGGGCCGTGATGATGATCGGCATGATGGCGCCCGCCGCAGCGCCGATGATCCTCCTCTATGCGCGCGCTGGCCGGCAAGCGCGCAGCGCGGGCGAACCCTTCGCCGCGACCGGTTGGTTCGCCGCCGGCTATTTCCTGGCGTGGACGGGCTTCTCTCTCGCCGCCACTCTCGTGCAATGGATGTTGGAGCGTGAAGCGCAGATGAATGCGCGCATGGCCAGCGCCAACCTCTTGCTCGGTGCGTTCGTCCTGATTGCAGCGGGCGTCTATCAGTGGACGCCAATCAAGCACGCGTGCCTCGTCCAGTGCCAGACGCCGTTTCGATTCCTGATGAGCCACGGAGGTTTTCGCAGCGACGTTTCAGGCTGCCTGCGCCTGGGATTTCTCCACGGTACGTATTGCGTCGGCTGTTGCTGGGCGCTGATGGCGCTGCTCTTCGTGGTCGGCGTGATGAACGTCCTCTGGATTGCGCTGCTTGCGTTGCTCGTTTTGCTGGAAAAGCTCACGTCGTGGGGCACGCGGATCGCGCGCATTGCTGGCGTGGCCTGCATTGCTGCTGGGGCCTGGATGCTGCTGTCCACCTGGGTACAGCCATTGTGGCGATAGGCCGCTGTTTGGGGATCGGAGCAAATGCCGACGCGGCCCGGCCCCGCCAGCTATCATCGGCCCGATCCCTTACATCGAGTGCGAATGAACTCCCTCCGTACCCTCCAGCTCCAGCGCGAGCTCGCGCTGAGCGCGACAGAGGCCGGCCCGCCGGCCCGTACGTCGAACGCTTTTTTTGGCGTCGGCCCCATCACGAACATGACGGCCGACGAATGCGAGCGCCGCCTGCTGCGTTTCGAATTCGAGCATTGGCTCGAGACGAACTATCGCAAGCTGGACGATCGCGGCAGCGACCGCGGCCCCTTCACCGTCGGTGAAGTCGAGCGGAGCATGCATCGCGGCTATCCCGCCGACAAAATCGTGCTCGACATGATGCGGGCGATTCATCGCTACTTCGAGTTTCCGACGACGAGCCGAATGGCCGTCGGGCTCGGCGGCGGTCACAACGGATTCAGCGTGGCCCTGCTGCATCTCATGAATCCCAAGGACGTCACACAGCACGTTTACGTCGACACGCCCAAGATGGAAACGGCGTCGGCGGGCACGGGGGGATTCTTCCGGCAATCCTGGGGCGCCCAGGTTCTGGAGCTGCAGAAATTCGCTCCGGGCGGCGACCCGGAACGCGTGCACTTTGCTGGCGCCGAGGGCAGCATTCCTTCCGCGCAGGAATTGCAGGCGATGGGCATCCGGTTGTTCATCGGCGTGGGCCACGAGACCACGGGCGCCACCACTTACGACGAAACCGACGTCCGCAACCTGCTCGAATGGTTGGATCGCGACCCCAGCTCGCATCATGCGTTGATCGACGGCACCTCCATGCTGGGCGCCATGCCGTGGCCGGACGACCTGGTCAAAGAGCTGCTCGCGAAAGCCTGCTTCTTCATGCCGTTCCAGAAAGCCGTCGGCGGCGTCGCCGGTTACTTCGCAGCGACGTTTACGCCTGCGGCCATCGCGCTCATCGACCAGAACGTGCGCGATCCGTCGTTTGCCATTCCGAGGCACCTCAAGCTCGCCGTGCCGCGCGATGCGAAGCGACCGCTGACGGGCGAACAGACGACGTCGCTCGGGCCGTTCTATGACCCGGAGCAGGACAAGATGCTCGGCGGCATCATCAACACGTTCAGCAACACCGCGTTTGCCGAGACGACGTTCGGCCTGTTCACCATGCAAAAGCGCGTGGGCAGCGTACGCGAGATGAATCGGCAGTCCACCATCAATCGCGCGACGGTGGACGAGTGGCTCGAGCGTCACCCGCTGTTCGAACACGGCGTAGCGGACAAGTCACGCCGAGGCGCGGCCGTCACGTTGCTGCGAGTGAAAGACGCGGACATTACCGATGCTGCCGTTCACGCAAGCCTCGTCGCGAAAACGAAGCAGCTTCTCGGCTATGAGGGATTGACTCATCCGGACGGCACTCACGAGCCGGGGCTCGACGTCGCGCGTTACGTGAATGCTTTTCCGGGCACGCCCGGAGACTTTCGCGCATGGATCGGTGGCGCGCGCCCGACGCGCGACATCGTCGCGTTGCTCGATAACATTGAATACTGCTACCTGCGTGCCAAGGTGGCCGTTCTCGAAGAGCTGCTCGCCGCGCAGGGCTCACCGATCGATGCACGCGTTGGCCGCGGCCCGGAAAAGCCTGGGTTAGACGCTGCCGCTCTCGATGCAGTCAGGAGCGCGAGCGAACGACTCGCTGCGTTTTGGGGTGCCGTGAGCGCGACTCGAGACGAAGAGCGACGCGCGGAGTTGCTCCAGCGGTATGGCGCGTCTATTGCGCCGGACGTGGAGGAATTGGTGCGGCTCACTCGCGAGATCGACCCCTCCGGCTCGTCGCTCTAAGCACGGACTGCGAGAAGCTCACAGCACGGTCCCCGTCGTACCGCGGAACACAAGGGGTTGCGCGCTGCAGCGAAATGCGCGCGGTGGTTTGTACGCGGCTCGCGATGTATCGAAAGCGAGAACCGGCCGATGGGAGCACGCCGGCCTTTGAGCGTCCCCGGACAGAACGCGTGTCCCACCGGTAACGGAACATCCCGCCCAGCTCGTCCTTTGCATACGAGCGCTTTTCACATCGCGCGCCGGAAGAAGGAACTTCTATGAAATCGAAGGGCGAAAGGTCTGCGCCGAAAGGACTCCTTCACATCAGTGCCTGAGGGGTTGGATAACCCTCCGATCGCTTTTGGCAATCGCCGAAGGCCTATCCACCACGGCAGCCCGGATCACACTGAGCCGAGGGATTCGGCTGCCCACGACATAGCACCGAAATACACAAGATGAACGCACCTGCCGACCGCTTCCAGAGCTACGACGGCGACGAGCCGATGTGGATCCCGCCCATTCCCTTGGAGTCCGCGCCGCACTTCGACCGCATCCAGGCGAAGCTGGAAGTCGTGAAGCGCGCGCAGGAGGACCGTCGCGATGGCCTGCCGCGCGCGACCGATACGGAGCTGAACTTCACGCAGGACGAAATCCAGCAGACCGCCGTCGACGCGATTCGTCAGATGGATGGCAACCTGAACGAGCGTTTCACGGCGGTCTCGGGCTACATGATCAACGACGATGAAGAAATCAGCTCGAAGGCACGCCTGCACACGCTGGATACGGAGCTCGCCCTGATCATCAAAGCGGACGAGCCCCTCATGGAGCGCGCGGTGGACTATGTCGCAGCCAATGCCGAACGTGAGGCGTTCGTTCGGCAGAACCGGCTCTCTCCTCCCGCGCACTACGAGGAGCATCTCTCGATATTCGTGATGGTGCTCGTGCTGACGATGATCATCGAGTCGTGCATGAATGCGCTGGTGCTGAAAGATGTGAACGGCTACGGCCTGATCGGCGCTCTCGGCGTCGCGTTGTTCATCAGCGCCGTCAACCTGGGGTTGGGGCTCGCGGGCGGTGTCGGCTGGCGCCTGCTCGGCCACATCCGGCCGAACCTGAAAGCCTTTGGTGTGCTCGTCACCGTGCTCGCGACAGCGGGCGCGCTGGGCTGCAACCTCGTCGCCGCGCACTACCGCCAGTTCGCCGAGGATTCGATCGCGCGCCAGGGCACGGCCTCTTCTGCGTTGGACAACGCGCTGACGCCAGGCAAATCGACCAACGCGGCCGAGTTGTTCGCGTCGGCGATCCCGCGCAAGGAGCAACTGGAGTCCGCCTTCCGCCACTTGCGCGAGTCCGGCTTGCTGGGATTCAGCTCGTTGTGGTCCTGGGTATTACTGGCGGCGGGAATCGGGATCTTTTTCGCCGTCTGCTACAAGAGTTGGGACGACTACGGCCGTTATTGGGGCTATCGCTCGCGCGATCTGCGTCGCAAGCGCACGAAGGCAATACTCGATGGCCAGCTGCGCAACATAGAGGACTACGCGTTCGAAAACATCGAGGAGAAAAAAGCAGCGTGTGACGACGCCGTCAGGGCGCTCGAGCGGAAGGCGGCTATCGCGCTGCGCGTCGCGACGCAAGCCGAGCGGCGCCACGGGGAGATGATGGCGCTCGTGCAGCGATGGGGCCAGACCATCAACCAGTTGATCAAGCTGTACCGGCAGACCAACGCGCAGGGCTGCACTCACCTGCCGCCTTACTGGAACACCTACTGGCCCGACGAGCGATACAAGGAGCTCGTGTTGTCCGAGTCCGTTGCGAAGTCCGTTCCGCGGGACGGCCGGCTCGACCCGCCGATCAAGACGATCCGGGATCGCAGCATCGCGCTGAAACGCATCCTGGAAAACAGCCGCGAAGGGCGCGACCAGTTCACCGAAATCACCGAGGACTCTGCCAAGGCCGTGCCAGGCCGGGTCGAACGGCTGCGTGCGCTGTTGATGGACCGCGCGGCGCGCGAAGTCGCAACCCGTTTTCCCAGAGCGTCCTGATCGTCGTCCGCGACGACACCTTCGCCGGAGTCAGTCATGTATCGAAGACCTAGCAAGCCGCCTGTCGATGGACCGCAGGCCAAACGGCCGCTGCTCATCCTGATGGGATGCGCCATCGTGATGGTGGCGGTGATGATTGCCCTGGCCGCCATGGAAAAGGGACGCCCGGACTATCGCACCGGCAGTTGCCAGAATGGCTCGGAGATCCCGCGTGCTCACACGGTCATCGTGATCGATCAGACGGATCCGTTGTCTGAGGATGAGCTGTTCGCCGTCAAGAACATCATCCGGCGTGAGTATCGACTGCTGAAGGAGCAGGACCGCCTGACATTGCGGGGTCTGCAGCCCGTGATCGGTGCATCCGCGGCACAGCCTGGTGCGCCGCTGTACTTCACGACGTGCCGCGTGCCGCTCGGCGATGAGGTCAGCATCCTCGACAATAATCCGGCGATCGTCGAACGCCAGTTCGAACAGCTCGTCGGCAAGGATCTTGCGGCGTTCATCAACGGCTTGAGGACCGTGCCGACGACCGACTGGTCCGCGATCGTCGAGACGCTCGAGAATCTGTCGGACGATCCGATGTTCAGCTCGCCGACCATCGCGCGGCGACTGGTGCTGATCTCGGACATGATCCAGAACACGCCACACAACACCCAGTATCACTCGAAAGCCCGCAAAGCCCAGACGACGACACAGGCTCCGCAGTTCCAGCGCGCCACACTCGTTGGCGTCGACGTGCGCGTGCATTACATTTTCCGACACGGCCTCGAAGAGATTCAGAACCCCGCGCACGAGGCGTATTGGACGCGTTATTTCGCGGCGGCCGGCGCGCGCAGCCTGCAAATCGGCTGGGGCGTTCCGCGATCGGGAAGCGATGAGATCGCTCGCATCGTCTGGAATGCGGCGCCCGTGTCACCTGCCCCGTCTGAGACTGCGCGCGCGGCGACTTCAGCGAAAGGACCAGTATCGGTAACGGTGCCCCCTCCGCTGCCAGATGTGCCACCGGCGCCTGCCGGCACGCTGGTCCCAGGAAAGATTCTCGTGCACGGAACTCCGCATGCAGCTGCGGGCAGCAGGCCAGGTTTCATCAACTTCGAAATCGATTGGCGACGACTCGAGCCCAACGACTATCTCGTGTTCGACGCGCGCCGCGTGTTGCTTCTCACATCGCACCAGGAGGGTCGGGAGTGCTATGTGAGCGTGCCGCTCGTCACTCGAATCGCGCCAGACTCTCGCGGCGGCCCCCTCGTCGCGGGAAGAGTCACGCGCCGACTCGAGTCGTATTCGAATTCGGAGCAGACGTTCGTGCAGCGCCTCGGTTCGACGGTCGGCACCACCTTCGAGCCCACTGTCTGCGAGATCATCGGAGCCCGCATCGTCAACCGCTCGGACACCGGTCCGCGTTATCGCGCGTTACGGTGCAGGGGTCCGGACTTCAGCGACATTCGGGAGCAGGACTGGCTCCGCCTCACTCATGCGACAGCGCCCGGTGTGGCAGCGTCCCGTCTCGCGGTGGTTTCGGGGCGTCACCAGTTGCCGCAAGCTGACGTCGACCGAATCGCGCAGAGTCTTCGCGAACAGTCGGGCTGCCCGGCGCAGCCGCTGGCGTCTTTGGACGAGAAGCTCCTGCACGGGTTGCGATGGATGGAGGGGCAAACCGCGTCAACGGTCGCCATGCCAGCGGCGCCGCCGGCCGATCCCCTGGCGTCGGATCTCTACTGAGATTTCTTGGGTTCTTCGCGTTGGCAGGACGCCGGGTCTTCGCGATACAACGGCTCTCGGTGCAGGCACTTCTGCAGCTCGGCGTTGTAGTCCGCATAGTCCGTCAACGTCTGGTTCTGAGACACGCACTTCAAATGCGCCCGCTCGGAGAGGACCAGACACTGCAACGCCGCTTGCTGCCCCGAGAGCGCGGCCATCTTCGATTCGAGCTTGTCGATGGCGCTCGCATGCGACTGAAGCTCACTGACGATCACCGCGTTCTGCCGTTCGACGCGATCGAGGGCTTGCAGTTGCGCGTCGAGCTTGGCCTCGATCGGTTTGCCCTCGAGCGATTCACAGCCCGACAGCGCATTCATGAGTGACAGCGAGAGGATCAAAGCGGGCGCCTTCATGTGCTGCGCGATCCCGCCGCTCGCAAGGTCGCGATCTGTCGCTCGTAGCCTTGCTTTTCCATGCAGGCGAAAAACTCGTCGACCGCGCGGATCTCGTCCGATTGCGGATTCGGGTGCTCGTTGACCTCTCGCCTGCAGGCGTCGACGGACTGATCCCACCGTTTGAGGATGACGCTCACGTCCGCCGCCGCCAACGGAGCGATCCGATTGATGCAGGCTTGTTTCGATTCCCGGCTGTCGCACCAATAGTGATGATTGCGCGCCAGCTCTTCGGCGAATTGCTGGCCCACCTGCTGCGTGGCGCGGGTGCTGGCCTCTGCCGGGGCCGAAGCGAACAGCACACTTCGCAGAGCACCCAGCGCGATCGTCACTTGTGGCGCGATGGCGTCTGCCAGCACGGTGGCCGTGACCTCACGCATGAGCGGGCCCGCGCACGACGACGGAAAATAAAACGCCAGCACGAGCGCCGTGACGCCCGGTGGAATCACAAAGAGCCCGATTCGGCGGACGCGGCGCCGTACCGTGGAGCGGGGTTCGCCAGCGCGGACCTTCAGCATCTCGCCTCACGAAAAAAATACTGCCATTAAGCATGGAAGACGGACGGCAGAATCTATTCCGCTAGCAAGTGCAGTGATCTTCGTCCTCGCGGACTACTCTTCAGAGCGGCCCGTCGCGTCACGATCGCGCTCGTATCGTTTCGCGAGCGGAAACGCCGGCAACCAGGACTCGCGACGGACGGTCCAGAGCTCGTACGTGGGCTGCAATTGATCCGGCGCATCCAGGGATCCCAGGTTCACTTCGATTTCGTCAGCGCTGCGTCCAAAAACAGATGAGCCACAGCGGGGACAGAAACACCGCCCGCCGTAATCGCGTGTTTCTCCCTCGATGGTCACCGCGTCCTGAGGGAACACGGCAGACGCGTGAAACAGCGCCCCGTGATACTTGCGGCAGTCCAGACAGTGGCAAAGGCCCACGCGATACGGGCGTCCCGACGCCACGATTCGCACGTCGCCGCACAGGCAACCGCCCGTCAATCGCTCCATGCTGCGTCTCCTCTGAGTGACCGATGGTTCGTTCTCACGGCGTGACGGCCCCCGGACGGGTGTAGTCCTCTTCCAGGAGCCGAATCCAGACATCGCTGATCGGATGCTCATCCGGCAAGCCGCGAGGTGGCGCGGCCTGGCAAAGCTCCGCATACCCCACGTGACTGGGACGAAAGGTTGCCTCGTTCAGCGCGAACGCCTCTCTGGACGGTCCTTCCGGACCCGGGTAATACAGCGACAGCGGCGAATGACACTCCCTGTCGAGTTTGCTCTGGGCCCATCCGAAGGCCGTGCGCACTTCGCCGATGCGAATCAGGGCCGGTCCATCCGCGCGGATATAGATATAACCCGAGTCGTAGGTGTGCGCCGGAATAGAGACATCGGCCCGTATCGGATGGGGACGGCGGTCGAGACACTTGTGGTTCACGCCGATGTCAGCCTTCATGCCCACAAAGCTGTCGCTATCGCGGAAGCGCACCCGCGCGATCCGCGTGGGTCGGACAGAGCGCTCGGACGCGACATCCGGTGTGCCCGGCTTCACCCACTCCACGTCGGTCGTGTTGAAGAGGACACGCAACACTTCGTCATCGAAGAACGCGGGCTGAGCCAGGAGTTGCCGGTCGAGCACGATGTGCAGATTCGACAGGAGCTGCGCCATGGTTCGGGGCGGAACGAACATCGACGCGATGTCATGCGACGCCAGCGCAGGCAACGGATAAGCCGGCGAAGGCTCCGGTGCGCTGGGGTTGCAGGGCTTGGGCGCATCGGCGGCGCCCTGCGCGAAAACATTCAGCGTGAACAAGCACCCAGCCAGCAGCAGTGCGGAAATGCTCCATGATGCCTTCACACCGACGACCTCCCTGCAATCTGGCCGTCCGAGCCCAACGACGCGGCCGATAACGCATGGTAGGCCGCTCGCTGTGACTTGTCTTGCGCAGGTCCGAAAAGTCTGCAGGGTGCGAGCTGCCTGCCGCATTCACAGTGGCAGGCAGCTCAGCAAATACGACCCCTACTCCGCCGCCTTCTTCAGCAGATAGATGCGAAACGGAACGGTGTTGCCGGACGTTGAACTGACGGTGAGCGCAAGGTACAGATCCGATCCGATGGCGACCATCCGCGTCTGCCACGCCTGCCGAGTCGTGATCCCATGCGGAGAATACTGCGGGATCTCACCATTGCCGACGCCGATCGGCGTCCAGCCCGACGAGGTCGAGTTGCGCTGGACGTACACGATATTGCTTCGCTCGCTCGTGTTGTTCAGCCAGCTCACGACCGGCGCACCGTCCAACACTGCGAAGCCGAGGTAACGACCGCCCGCGCTATACGGATTGCTCCCGCCGGTCTGATAACTCCCGCTCGTGAGCCATTGGGTGCCGTCGAACCGATACACCACCACGCCACTGCTGCTGGTCCCGGGAGTCGTCGTGACGTTCGCCGATGCGGCGACATACGGGAAGCTGCCCGGATCGAAGCGCATGCGAGGTGAATCGAAACCGAGTGTGTTCGCCGTATTCGGCAACGCGCCGTCATTCGGGCCGATGAAGTCCCACCCCGGCGTCGGCGTTGCACGGAAACGCCGCACGACACCGTTCGGATTCGCCAGCACGAACCAGATGCGCGCGATCGGATCCACGCGCAGCTCGAACGATGCACTCAGCGCCGAGAAGGAAGACTGGCCCGGCACGAGATCGCTCCAGCTCGTGCCATCGAACGTCTGCACGGAGATGGAATCGTTGCTGGCATACGCGACGACAGGCTGGTCGTTCGGCCCCACCTGCACGATCGGCGGGAGCCTGCACGCGCCGTCGAAGCTATCGGTGCGCGGCAGCTTTCCTTCGTTTGGACCGACCGCAGTCCACGCGCCATTGACGAGCTTGCGCACGGCGCTATGGCTCGTCGTTCCGTCGTAGGAGCCGTAGATGACGAGGGGCGTGTTCGTCGAGTCGAACGCGAAGCGCTCCATCGTGTCCGTGCAGGGCCGATCGATGATGAGCTCGGGGCCGACACTTTCCCACACGGTGCCGGTCCAGCGCTTGAGCGCCAGCGCGGCGGAGACGGTCTGACCGACGGCGAACGTGCGGATCTGGCCGACCACCGGCGCATTGTTCCGATCAGAAACCAGATCGACGAGCTGATGGATCGACGTGATCCCCTCGAGCGGCGGACCGACTGTCGTCCAGGCCGTCTTCTCCATCGTTGCGCGGAACGCAGTCGCCCGGCCGTCCGATGAGCTGACCGCGAGCGAGTAAGCGCCCAGGTCTGTCAGCGCGACCTCAGCATCGCTGTTCGCCACGCTTGCCGTCCCGACGGTGCGTGAAAAACCGTTTGGACCGGTGAGCATAGCCGCCGCAGACTGGTTGCCCTGCTGTTGGAACGCGACGAATCCCGCGTAGCCGCCGGGCGGCACGTCGAAGTTGAGGTACTGAGTGGTGTAATCCGCCACCGACCGTGTGACGTCGAACGGCACAGTCACGGCCTCACTCTGGCTGCCGCCTGTCAGCTCGATCTGCAATCGATAGCCGCCCGCCAGCGCGGACGTGTTCGTTACTTCCACAACATATGTTGTCGCACTGGGCAACATCGAGACGAGAGGCGCTTCGGATCGGCCGAATGTCTGAGTGCCGAGAACAGTCGTGCCCTGGAGAACTCGCACACTTCCGGTCATCGCAGAACCGTTCGCCGCTGTCGTCGTCACGCGAACGTAGCGTGGCGGCGCACCCGTGAACTGGAAACGCGCTGCCTTACCGGCATCGAGCGCACGCGTGCCGTCGAAGGGAAGCGTCACCATCTCTGTGCCGTCACCGCTGGACTGCAACGGACGCAATTTGATGATGACATCCGCTTGCTCACCCACAGGACCGTTCACGACAGTGCTGCCAGTCCATGTCCCGTTCAGCGCCGACGCGTTGAGCACGATGTTCACATTCGCGGGCACCGGAATGGTGACACCGCCTGCGATCGGAACCGACGTGCGTCGGGAATATCCGGCCACCAGCGGCGGCAGCGGATCGGCCAAGGGCTCGACCAGTGAGTCGACCAGTGAGCCGACCAGTGGAGCAACCGCTTTCGCCGTGACCTTGCCAACGACGGCGTTCGCGCCGTTACCGCCGAGCGTGCGATCGATCTCCGCCAGCATGTTGCAGATGGTGGCGTTGGCGAACGAGTCGCTCGCGCCGGGGATGCCGATGTCCGTGGCGGCTTCGCACTTCGGCTTCGGACCATACGGATCGAAACCGATATCGCTGTTCCACCACGTGAAGTGCGACACCGTGGCGCGCATCGCGAGGCCGCTCGGTGAACCGGTGGATGCGACGACGGTGCCCGTGCCCTCCTGCACCCAGATGCCCGTTGTCTCATCGAGAGACCAGAGCGGCGTCGTATCGCCGGCAACGAGCGGCGTGCCATCGGTTTTCTTCGTGGCATAGAGCGGCACTTCGATGATTGCCGTCTTGCCCGGTGCGATCTGCAATGCGCGACCGTCACTGCCTGCGAGCACGAACTCCGTCGTTCCAAAACTCACGATCGGCGTGCTCGTGCCATCCGGCTGGATGCCGTCGAACGCGCCGGGGAATCCGCCGGCGCCAGGCAGCGTCACGTCGACCGGCGTGACGGCAATTCGCGCCGAGCCCGTCACCGCCGCGCCCGTCGCATCGACGAGCGCATTCGCAGGCAGCGTGATCGTCGCGCCGTCGCGCGCGTTGAGCGATCCGCCTGCGGCCGCATCAGCCAGCGTCAGGGCCGCATCACGCGGACGCATGACAGCGTCGAAGTACGCATCGGCGCCGGCGATCGTCGGCAACGTCACCTTGACGAACTGATCCGCAAAGCCGTCCTTCGCTAGCTTCACGACCAGCGGTTCGCCCGCTGAAACAGAAACGTGAACCTTGCCCAACGCATCCGTGCTCACACTCGACGTCGAACCGAACGGAGTCGCCGCGACACCGCTGAGCGGCATGCCATCGAGTGTGGTGATGCGTCCTTCCGCGGTGACAGCGGTCGGAGGCGTCGCCGATGCTGAAGTGATGACAACCGACTTCGACTGAGTGGCTTTACGACCCGCCCCGTCGGTCACCGTCAACGTCACAGTCACGGTGCCCGACGCAGCGAATGCGCGCGCGAGCGTCTTGCCACCGCCCCGCAGACCGCTGCCGAAATCCCATGAATACTGCAGCTCGCTGCCGTCTTTGGAGCTCGAGCCGGACGCGTCGAACACGACGGCCGTGCCGGTTGGCGCGGTGCTGGTCACGCTGAACGAAGCCCCCGGCGTCAGGTCTGCGGGCGGCGGCGGTGGTGTTGGGGGTGGGGTCGTCGAATCGGGGCTGCTGTCTCCGCAACCGGTGAGCGCCAGCGGCATCGTCAGCATCAAACCCATCAGGCCCGTCCAAAGACCTCGTCGCATGGCTTCTTTTAACTTCACGTCTGCAGCTCCCACCGTTTGTCCGGCTAGTTCGGTACAAACACGGGTTGAGCCGAAAAGCGGACACGCCAGGGCGCGCGTTCCCCCTGCGACCACCCACTCCGGTGGCACGGCCTGTTCAGGTGCCACGCTCTGCGTGCGCTAGCGAACGATCTGTGGACTCGCCTGCCGATAAGCTGGACGCTGGCCGCCGTGTCCCCCCATCTTCAACTGAACTCTCGAAGGATCAGCTCATGAGCAAGCTCCATCACGCCCTCGTCTGGATCGACCATCAACAGGCGAAAATATTTTTCTTCAATGCCGAGGAGTTGGAAGCGAGCGTCATTCACAGCACGCACGCCCATCAGCATTTGCACCACAAGGCGAACTCCGGCGGCAGCGGCCACGTGCCGGTGGACAACGCTTTTCTCAAGCTCGTGACGCAAGCGATCTCGAAAGCCGGCGCGCTGCTGATCACCGGGCCAGGCAATGCCAAAGTCGAGCTGGTCACGTATGCGAAGGAACACGACCCGGCCCTGGCCGCGCGGATTTCCGCGGTCGAGACGGTCGACCATCCGAGCGACGGGGAGCTGGTGGCCCACGGCCGCACGTTCTTCAAAGCCGACGACCGCATGCACTCGCAGATCGCAGGCGGGACGGGCTGAATGGGAATACCCAAAAGAAAACGGCGGAGCCCTTGCGGACTCCGCCATCTCCTGCTCGAGCATCATTCCGTACGGACCAAGGTCATCCGTACCGCAACTGCATCGGAGCGTCCATCCGTTGGACACGGTCGCGCGCGTGACAGTTAGCCTGCGCGCATCCCTCTATGGCCTCCTGGCCAGCACGAGGTACCGACTAACGATGAACCTCGCCACCCGCCAGCGCGCCCAGAGACGCGACCGAACCAACGTTTGTATGTGTCACTTGGATCACCTCCTTCAGTTGCCGTGAGCTGAAAGACAGCGCGTGCCGCCCACCGAAGCCGCGCGCCCCCAACCGAATCCCAGGATCGACCTGATTGCGGCGCGAGCGAAAATTTCAAGCGTCGCGCCGCGCGGGAAGACCGCCGCGCAGGAAGACCAGAACACAGCCTATCGAAACGGCCGCGCGGCGCAAGCCTTGACGGGCGAGCCGCCTTCCCAGCCGGACCCACCCAACGCTTCGCCGCGAAAATCCGGGCGCCGAACTCCTTTTAACTTCGATTAACTCGCCACGCGTCGCCGGTCGCTGCAGCATGGGCGGCATCGAGTCGTCACGAGCCCCGCGCCTGAACCCGCGCGGACCCAAATCGTCAACCTCTCGTCGACACAAGGAGCAGTCCATGAGCGCTGACCTTTCACCGTCACGGTCCATCGAGGCTCTGTCGCCGTTCCGCCGCTCATCCGAGCAACCCAGGATTTCCGCGACGATCACCGGAACCCTGCCCGATTGGCTTCGCGGCGAGGTGATCCGCACCTGCCCCGCGGTCTTCGAGACGAAGAACTGGCGCGCGCAACACTGGTTCGACGGTCTCGGAATGATCTACGCCTTCCGCATCGGAGCATCCGCGGTCGATTTTCGCTCACGCCTGCTCGACTCCGAAACCGCACGCGACGCCTGGCACGGCAAGGCAAACCTTGGAAGTTTTGGAACGCCCACCGAGCGCCCGCTCCTGCAACGAATCTTCGAGCCGGTGCCGCGCACCTCCGACAACACCAACGTCAACATCGTCCGCCTGGGACCGGAGCTCGTGGCGATGACCGAGGGCGACCGCCAGAACGTCATCGATGACGAGACGCTCGCCCTGGCGCGACCGGTCGCTTACTCGAAGGACGCGCTCGACGGCGCCATCATGACCGCGCACCCGCACTTCGATCACGATCGCGGCAAGGTGATGAATGTCGCAACGGCATTCGGCGTGAACGGCGTGCTGTCGATCTACGAACACGACCCGACGGAACGGGAGCGACGCGTCGTGGGTTCGTGGCGGACGAGCCGTGTCCCGTATGTCCACACGTTCGGTTTGACGCCTCAGCACGCGATTCTCGTGGCGCATCCGTTCGCGGTCACCCCGGTGAAAATGCTCTGGTCCAGCAAGGGCTACATCGATCACTTCGACTGGCATCCCGAAGAAGGAATGCGGCTCGTCGTCATCGATCGCTCGAACGGCGAGATCCGCGAGCACGTCACCGATCCGAGCTTCGTGTTTCATACGGTCAACGCGTTCGAACGCGCGGACGCGACCGTGCTCGATCTCCTCGCCTACCCGAACGCAGACATCGTCGCAGCCCTGCGCACCAATCGCATGGCGGAGGAGTTGCCCGACCTTCGACCTTCGCTGATGCGAATCACGCTGAAGCCCGGCGTCGAGCGGGCCAGTGCAGAGAAACTGACCGACGTCGGATTCGAGTTTCCGTCGACCCACTACGAGCTCGTGAACGGGCGTCCGTATCGGTTCGCGTACGGGGCGTCCGATGGTTACGGACCGGCCCGCGCGTACAACTCAGTCATCGTCAAAGTGGACGTCGAGACGGGCGCGTCGAAATCGTACGGCGACGGCCAACATATTTTTGGCGAACCGTTGTTCGTTTCGCGCCCTCAGGGCGACAGTGAAGACGACGGAGTGTTGCTGACCGTGGGATCCGCTCAGGACGCCGAGTCCGCGGTGCTCGCTGTGATCGACGCGAAAACGATGGCGCTCTTGGCCAGTGCCGAAGTCCCCAGTTCGATTCCGTTGGGATTCCACGGCTCGTTCCAGCGGGCGGAAGCATGAGGATCCTCCGCACAGTCGTCGGCATCGCGATCGCGATTATCGCTGCAGTGGTGCTGTATCTATTGCTCTGGCCCGTTCCCGCAAAACCCGTCTCCTGGCAGGCACCGGTGCCGCCGGGTTACACGGGCGCGCATGCGGTGAATACGCGGCTGTCAGAGTTGCGCATGCTCGACGTCGGTAGCGAGACGGGCCCGGAGCACATCGCGATCGGTCCGGACGGCAAGCTCTACGCCGCGATGACGAGCGGCAACCTGTTGCGCCTCGATCCCGAGAGCGGCCAGCACGAAGTCTTCGCAAATACGGGCGGACGCGTCCTCGGTTTCGACTTCGACGCGCAAGGTCGCATGATCACCGCGGATGCGATGAAGGGGTTGCTCGCCATCGGCTCCGACGCGCGCCTGACCGCGCTGACCGATCACGTGAGCCCCGACGATCCGATCCGCTATGCCAACGCCGTGGTCGTGGCGCCGGACGGGATGATCTATTTCACCGATGCGTCCGCGCGCTTTTCGCCTGCGGAATGGGGCGGAACGCTGGAAGCGAGCGTGCTCGATATCATGGAGCAAGCCGCGACCGGCCGTGTGCTCGCGTTTGACCCGGCCGCTGGAACGACGCGGATCGTGGCTCACGGTCTCTCATTCGCCAACGGCATCGCCTTATCTTCAGACGGTCACACGCTGTTCGTGAACGAGACGGGTCGCTACCGCATCTGGAAGATCGACGGCCGGGCGCGCGACCTCAACGTTCGAAGCGGTTCGCCGCAGGCGAAGGTGCTGATCGACAACCTGCCCGGCTATCCGGACAACCTGATGCGCGGACGCGATGGACGCATCTGGGTCGGTCTGTTCAAGCCGCGCAATCCCGCAGCGGATTCGCTGGCCGGCAAGCCGTTCCTGAGAAAGGTGCTCTTGCGGCTGCCGCGATCGCTGTTACCACTCGGGGAATCCTACGGCCATGTGTTCGCGATCAACGAAGACGGCCAGGTGATCGACGATTTGCAGGACCCGAGCGGCGCGTATCCGGAGACCACCGGCGCGACGGAGACTGCGGACCGCATCTATATCCATAGCCTGCACGCGCACGCCATCGGCTGGCTGCCCACCGCAAACGCCGCGTCGCAGGCGACGGCCGCGCCGGAAGAGATCTACATTCTCCGCAGCATCCGGGAACAGCATGATGCGGTCGATGGCTGGTGCGCGTCCGCCAAAACGGGATTCGAGCCGTTTCCCAGCGATGCGGAGCGTTACTTTTCGTTCTGGAGCGTGCGCACCCGCGCCGAGGACGGCCGGGTCGCTGATACGAAGGCCCTGCGCGTCGCCGATTTGCGGGCGTGCTTCGGCGCCACGCGCGAACGCCCCCGACAGAACTTCTATGCCGAAGGCAAACTGGGGGCGATCCCTTTCCAGGGCCGTGGCGAGTGCCTCGCGCTCATGATCGATTTCCCGGCAGCAGGCCTCTTCCCCGTTCGCTGTCAGCTCGTCCTGAGTGGCTTGCCGTCTCCCTATGTCGGCGGGCTCTTGACGACCAACACGATGACGAGCCAGCGCGCTTTGGGCGGCGACACCGATCCACCCGGATATACCCAAGCATCGATCGCGACGATCCGGCTCTGGCGCACGCCAGCCCAGGACCCAAGCAAGACCTTGACCATTCCCGCCGTTCCCGCAGATCACGCGCGCAATCAACACACTACCGCTCTCTCGACCTCCCCCGGACTGCCCATCCTGTAAAGATCGTCGACAAACGGGCTGGTCACTTCGTCACCGCGGCGTCGGCAGGGTTGTCGATCCTCGCGTAGGATGCGCACGCGGATCGCGGCGTGGTGGGAGAGACGATGATGGCAAGCAATAGCAGTGTGTCGAGCACGAATCAGAGAACCCTGGCGCATCTGCGCACGCTCCGTTCGAATCTCGATCAGGCGCGCAGCGCGCTGATGCACTACAAGGATGATCGGGTCGACCGCGACAAGCTGGAACCGGCCGCACGTCGAGTGGACGATCTGATGAACCTGTTCGCGACTCGCGCGCAGGACCCCGCGCAAACACTCGCGTGGATGGCGGAGATTCAGGCGGCGATGGATCGCGTGGCGAATCCCAAATCCGTGGGCGCGTTGCAGGCTGCCGGCGTCGAGATGGCTGCACTTCTCGCGCTGATGACGCCCGCGCCGCAACAGTCGCTGTCGGGTGGCGTTCTGCCGGCTTGATGCCGCGCGCAGCCCGCCTGCGCGAAAAACCAATCGAATGACGCATCAGCACGCTCGCTAATAGCGAACGGTGCGGTCGCGGCGCGCGAATGTGTTTTGACTTATCGCTTTGCGCCCGCGCAATGCAGTGCCCACCACTGCGCCGACCACCTCTCACTTTGAACGCACGGCCATACGCTTTCACGCAGGTAGGTACGGCGATTGCTCCATGGACTTGAGCTCGAACAGGGCTTCGCTGCGAGCGCACAGTTTCAGGAGTATTAGATGAACATCAGGATTTCGATCGGCCGTGCCTTTCCTCTGACACGCGCCGTGCGTCTGTCATCAGCCTCGCTCGCGAGCCTGATGATGCTTGCTGCCTGCGGCGGCGGACCGGATACAGTGATCAACCCAGGGGACAACCCGAGCGCGGCAAACGCCGCACCGGTTGCGAACGCCGGCACCGCGCCGACGCCTACGTTGCCCACCGATACCGTTACATTTTCCGGAACGGCAACAGACGATGGTCTGCCCACCGGCAGCACGCTCAGCTACACGTGGCAACTCGTCAGCGGCCCGGCGGGTCCCGGCAATACTGCGGGCGCCACCATCGCGACCGCGAATGCTGCCAGCACGTCCGTGAAATTCACGGGCGGCTACGGCGACTACGTCTTCAACTTCATTGCAAGCGACGGCTCGCTCAGCGGCTCGAGCCAGCTCCGCGTCACCGTCAATCCGGCCCTCGTCCCGACGGCGATCACACCGACCGACTCCGGTTGGCAGACGATCACGCCGGCCGACGCGAACATGGACGTCGCGCAGCTGGAGATCGCGAAGAACTATTCCATCGCGGCAGGTACCACGGGCAATGAAGCCGGCTACATCATCCGCGGCGGCAAGCTCGTGTACTCGTGGGGCGACCCGACCACCATCTATGAGATGAAATCGACGACGAAATCGATGGGCAGCCTCGTGCTGATGCTGGCTCTCGATGAAGGCAAGCTCGCACTCAGCGACAAAGCCATCGACAAGATTCCCGCGGTGTTTGGCACCGATCCGGCCGTTGACACCAGCCCGGTCACGTCGGGAGGCGGTCTCTCCGACATCACCGTGCTGCAACTGGCGACGCATACGGCTGGCTTCAGCAAGTCCGACCAGACAGACCTGAAACTGCTCTACGCACCCGGCACGACGTGGTGGTACTCAGACCAGGGTCTCGATTGGCTCGCGGACGTGCTGACGCAGACCTATGCGCAAGACCTGAATACGTTTCTGGCCTCGCGCATCGGCAACACGCTCGGCATCCGGGCCAATGCCGATCTCAGCTGGCGCGACAACAGGTATCGCACGGACACGCTCGACGTGAACGGCACGGCGGTCAAGCGTCGCGAGCTCGCCTCCGGCATCAATGCGAACGTGAACGCGATGGCGCGTTTCGGCCAGCTGATGCTGCGCAAGGGGGTGTGGGGCACGCAGCGGCTGCTCAGCGAAGAAGTCGTCGCGAAGGTGCATACGCCGCCGGCAGAAATTGCCAACGCGGCTCTGCCGGACGCGGCCAACTTCCCGGGTGCGACCACCAACTACGGCATCTTGTGGTGGACGAACGCCACCGGGCAGATCGCCGATGTGCCGACGGATACGTACTGGGCCTGGGGACTTCACGAAACGCTGATCATCGTCGTGCCGAGCAAGGATCTCGTGATCGCGCGCGCTGGCGATCATGCATGGTTTTCGGCGAGCTCGGAAACGTGGAACGGCGATTATCAGAAGCTCGCGCCGTTCATCCGGTCGATCGTGCAGGCGGCGAACTGACGCTCTGCCTCGTCAACGAGGTGTTATGGCGCACTCACCTGCGCCATAACCCCACCACTTTGCGGGCTACGCCACCCACGGACGGGGTTTGAGCGAGATCGTCGTGGAGTCGCCGAGATTGATGTCGGCTCTTGCGATACCCAACCTGGGATAACCGCACGCAAGCCGGAATCGTGCGGCTGCGGGAAACGGAAGCGAAAGCTTCGTGCGACGACCGGCAATTGAAGCGAACACTTCGTTTGCCGGCGTGCTGAGAATATACCGTCTCCGGGGACTTGCCGGAAGGCCCGGGCCATGCCGCAGGATCGCGCGCCTCGTTACTACGGGAGCCGTGAAATGCGCGTATTGCTCACCACCTTCGGATCACGCGGAGACGTTCAGCCTCTGCTCGCTCTCGCGGTCGCGTTGCGCGCACTGGGCTCAGACGCACGCGTATGCGCCCCTCCTGATGAAGAGTTCGCAAAGCTCTTCGCCGCCGCCGGCGTGCCGTTGCTGCCCGCCTTCACTTCCGTGCGCGAATGGGTGGCAGAGATGTTGCCGAAGCGCGCGACGATCTCCCTGCCCAAAGTCGCGGCGCAGGTGATGGCAGCCCAATATGAGGCCATCACTGCGGCTGCCCTGAGTTTCGGTGCGATGGGCTTCGGTGCGATGGGCTGCGACCTGATCGTGGCCACCGGTCTGTTCTCCTCGGTGGCCGCCGCGCGATCGGTTGCGGAGAAGCTGGGCACACGCTACATGCACGCAGCGTATTGCCCGATCTTTCTGCCCTCGCCTCACCAACCGCCATTCGAATTTCCGAGCCACCCTCATCCGCCGGGCGTCACGGACAATCCGGTGCTCTGGGACAGGAACGTGCAAGTGATGAACGACCTGTTCGGTGACGGACTCAACGCCGTGCGCCTCTCGGTGGGTTTGCCGAAGGTCGATAACGTGCGTGACTACTGCTTCACCGATCACCCGTGGCTCGCCGCCGATCCGGTGCTCGCGCCCTGGCGGCAGCCGACGAAGATCGATGTCACGCAGACCGGCGCGTGGATCCTGCCGGATGAGCGGCTACTCCCCGACGAACTCTTGGCATTCCTCGACGCGGGCGAACCGCCGGTGTACATCGGCTTCGGAAGCCTGCCCGCACCGAAGAGCTTTGCGCGAATGGCGATTGCTGTGATCCGTGCGCTGGGTCGCCGCGTTCTGCTTTCGCGGGGTTGGGCCGAGCTTGTTCTCGTGGATGACCGTGAAGACTGCTTCATCGTCGGTGAGGTCAACCAACAGGCATTGTTCCCCCGAGTAGCCGCAGTGATTCACCACGGCGGCGCGGGAACAACGACGGCGGCTGCTCGGGCGGGAAGCCCTCAGGTCGTCGTGCCTCAAATCGCCGATCAACCCTATTGGGCGGGCAGAGTTCGCGACCTGGGGATCGGCTCGGCGCATGAAGGCGCAACACCGACTGCTGAATCGTTGTCGACCGCGCTCGAGTTTGCACTGATACCTGCAACCCGCGCGCGGGCGCTCTCGATAGGCGCGACGATTCAGGATGACGGGGCGATGCGGGCCGCGAGTCTTTTGTGCGAGTGACAGCCGCGCGAGCGCCTGGCGGCGCAAGCGACTGGCCCGCGCGGGTGCGTGGCCTGTGCAAGTGACGGGTGCGCGAGGTGGGGTGCCGGTGCCGCGAAGTTTCGGTGAAGCCTACCGGGGACAAGCTACCGTTACTGCTTGCTCGCGATCGAGCCAACTCATTAACGTGAGCGCGTGAGCTCTCCCCACAAAATCTGGACGATCGGGCATTCGACACATTCGAGCCACGAATTCCTTACGCTGCTCGGAGCGCACGACGTTCAGGCCGTCGCAGACGTGCGGCGCTTCCCCGCCTCCCGCCGGCAACCACAGTTCAACGAAGCCACGCTCAAAGGAACGCTCGCTCACGCGAAGCTCGGTTACCGATGGTTCGAAGCGCTCGGTGGCCGACGAACGGCGTCTCCGGACTCGGTGAACACGGCCTGGCGGAATGCCTCGTTTCGCGGCTATGCGGACTACATGGCCACGGACGATTTCGCCGCCGCGTTCAGCGAGCTTCTGGATTTCACCACGCGTCAGCGCACCGCCGTGATGTGCGCGGAGTCGCTCTGGTGGAGCTGTCACCGCGCCTTGATCTCTGATGCACTCGCCTTTCGAGGCATCGAGGTGCTCCACATCCTCGACGAGAAGCCCGCCAAAGTGCACACCTATACGGCAGCCGCCAGCATCATCGACGGGCGGCTGTCGTATGAAAAACCGGAGCCGCAACGAGCCTTGCCGCTTTGATGACTTCGCTCACGCCCGGCGCCGGCGCGCAGCCTCGAAGTCCAACGGTGTCGACGCTTCCGCCGCGTCGCTCTCCAAGCGATACCGCGCCAGCATCTCCGTCAACGCATGCGCTTCCCGAACGATGGCCTCACTGGCCGCACCCGCCTCCTGCACCATCGCGGCGTTCTGCTGCGTCCCTTCATCCATGCGCGTGACAGCTTTGTTCACCTGCTCGATGCCCGAAGATTGCTCGCGAGACGCGGCGGCGATCTCCGCCACGATCGCAGCGACTTTGCGAACCGACTCCACGATACCGGTGAGCGTGCGGCCGGACTCATCGACGAGCCGACTGCCTTCCGCGACCTTCGCAACGCTGTTTTCGATGAGCGTCTTGATCTCCTTGGCCGCGGTCGCGCTACGTCCCGCGAGACTGCGCACTTCGCTCGCCACGACAGCGAACCCGCGCCCTTGCTCGCCCGCTCGTGCCGCTTCCACCGCCGCATTCAATGCGAGCAGATTGGTCTGAAAAGCAATCGAATCGATGACGCCGATGATGTCCGCGATTTTCGCGGACGCATCGTTGATGCCGCCCATCGCGGCAACCGCCGATCCCACCACGGCGCCACCCTTTTCAGCCTGGCTGCATGCCCTACTCGCAAGTTGATTGGCCTGGCCCGCGTTCTCGGCAGTCTGGCGCACCGTGCCCGCCATCTGACGCATCGAAGCGGCGGTTTCCTCCAGGCTGGCGGCTTGCTCATCGGTGCGGCGTGACAGGTTCTCGTTGCCGTCGGAAATCTTGTCCGCCGCGGCTTGCACTTCGACTGCGGTGGTCTGCACCTGGCTCACGAGCGAGGCCATCACGTCGATCAGCGAGTTGACGCCGTTCGTCAGCATCGCGATGTCGCCCGTCTTGCCTTCACTCGGAATGCGTTGGGTCAGATCACCCGCCGCTGCGGCGGTGACCGCGGCTTGGGTCTGCGCCACGGCGTTGCGAAGCTGCTCGGCAAGTTGTACGCGCAAGGTGATGTCTGTGGCGTACATCACTGTCTTGAACGTCTTGCCGGACGCGTCCAGCAGCGGGTTATAGCTCGCCTGGACCCAGATCACGCGACCATCCCGGCCGCGACGCTTGAACTTGCCGCTCTCGTATTCGCCTCGCGCAAGCTTCGCCCACAACGCGCGGTATTCCGCGTCGTTCGCGTCCGCGGGATCGAGCAGGACATCGTGATGCTTGCCGGTGACTTCGTCCTTCGAATAGCCGAAGGTACGCAGGAAGTTCTCGTTAGCGTGGGTGATGACGCCGTTCAGGTCCAGATCGATCACGCTCTGGGCTTTGTTGATCGCTGCGAGCTGCCCGGCGCCGTCCGCAAGCGTCATCATCCGGTCGGTGATGTCGACGATGCAGGTGACGACCTTGTACAGCTTCCCGCGCAGGTTGCGCAGCGGGTAGAACGTCGCCTCGACCCAGATCGTGCGGCCGTCCTTGGACATGCGCTTGGAGACGACGGCCTGGACTTCGCCCCGGCGCAGCTTCTCCCAGAACGCCCTGTATTCAGCGGTATCGCGCTCTTCGGGCGGCAGGAACATGCGGTGATGCTTGCCGCGCACCTCGCCGATCTTGAAGCCGGTGGCGCGGATCCACGTGTCGTTGGCGTCCAGGATGTGGCCGTCGAGGGTGTATTCGATCATGGGCGTGCGGGCGCCGATGGCGGCCACCTTGCCGCGCAGGTCAGCGAGCTCCCTGACGCTGACCCACGCCCTGCCCAACCCGAGGAGGGATAGCGGATTCATGGGTGCTGTATCGCCCACAAGACAGAGGTCTTGATGGGACCTGGATCTCAATACGGCGGCTGGTTCGCCCACGATCGATGTCGACGCGGAACACATCCACGGTTCGGGCGAAGAAACGCGCTGGCCGTCCGCGCATTCCGGTGATTCGCCCGGTATCGGCTATGCTCGCCCGCATGCGATACCTCACACTCGTTTCACTGTGCCTGCTCGGCTTGATCTCCTGTTCGACCCGCCCCGGCGCGGAAGCCGCCCGCGAAACAGCCGCAAACACCACCGCCGAATGGACGATGCACGGTGGCGATTCCAACGAGCAGCGCTACAGTCCGCTGAAGCAGATCAACGCGGACAACATCAGCCAGCTCGGCCTTGCCTGGTACGCGGACATGTCGGAGCGCGGCCAGTGGCAGACCACGCCGATCGTGGTTGACGGCCGCATCTACATCACTACACCGTGGAGCAAGCTCTACGCATTCGACGCGGTCAGCGGCAAGCCGCTGTGGAAGTACGATCCGCAGGTTTCGCGCGCTCTCGCCGCGACCAGTCTCTGCTGCAACAACTCGAACCGCGGCGCTACGTTCTGGAACGGCAAGATCATCTGGGGCACGCTCGATGGGCGCCTCGTTGCGGTCGACGCCAGGAAAGGCACGAAAGTCTGGGAAGCGCAGACCACCAACCCGAAAGACGCGATGACGATCACCGGCGCACCGCGCGTCGGCAACGGCACTGTGTTCATTGGCCAGGGCGGCGGCGAATATCACCAGCGCGGATTTCTGTCCGCGTGGAATGCCGATACCGGCAAGTTCCTGTGGAAGTTCTACGTCGTGCCCGGCAACCCGGCCGCGGGTCCCGACGGCGCGGCATCTGACAGCGTGATGCCGATGGCGACGAAGACGTGGAACGGCGAGTGGTGGAAAGAAGGCGGCGGCGGCCCTCCCTGGGACGGCATCGTCTACGACGCCAAAACCGATCTCGTGATTTTCGGCACCGGCAACGGCGCGCCCTGGCCGGCGGAATATCGCTCGCCGGGCGGCGGCGACAACCTGTTCATCGCGTCGATCGTCGCGCTCGATGCGAAGACCGGCAAATACCGCTGGCATTACCAAGCCGTGCCACGCGAGAACTTCGACTTCGACAATACCTCGCCGCTGACCGTGGCCGATCTCGTCATCGATGGCCAGAAAAAACACGTCGTCATGCAGGCGCCGAAGAACGGCCTCTTCTACGTGATCGAAGCTGCCACCGGCAAAGTGATCAGCGCGAAGCTCGTCGTACCGTTCGCGAACTGGCTGACCGGCTTCGACAAGGCCGACAATTGGAAGCCGATCATCAACCCGGACGCCGACATCGGTGTGACGGACAAGGGCTGGTACATCGTGCCCTTCCAGACGCACGTGTGGTATCCGCAGTCGTTCAACCCGAACACGGGCCTCATGTACTTCGGCGTGCGCTACGCCACCTATGGCATGGTCGCCGAGCGCGACGCGAAGATGGGCAACCAGCTGCTGGCGATCAACGTCGCAAAGCGGCCGCAGATGGCGCCGCCGAAGCTGGATGGCACCGGCATGTGGCTGACGGCGTGGGATCCCGTGAATCAGAAAGAAGTGTGGCGCGCGAAAGAAGGCATCGCGAATTCCGGCACGATGACGACGGCTGGAAATCTGGTGTTCCAGGGCACGCCTCCGCACAACTTCACTGCGTTCCGTGCGGATACGGGTGAGAAGCTGTGGTCGGCCGACTCGGTGTCGAGCATTGCGCCCGGATCGATCACGTATGAGATCGGAGGCGTGCAGTACATCGCAGTTGTTGCGGGCGGGCCGGGCTCCGCGAGTGCGAATCGGTTGCTGGTCTACAAGTTGGGCGGGACCGCGACGTTGCCGCCCGCCGAAGCACCGACGATTCCGACGCTGACTCCGCCGGCCGAGTTCGGTACGGCGGAACAGATCGCGCTCGGTAAAGCGCAATACACGCAGAACTGCGCCACGTGCCACGAAGGCGCGCGCGGCATGGGTGGATTCCCGGATCTGCGCTTCTCGGGGTTCATTCACGCCGAAGGTGCGTTTCAGTCTGTTGTGCTCGGCGGCGCGCTCACCGAGAACGGCATGGTGTCGTTCAAGAAGACCCTGTCCGAGAAAGACGTCGAGGCGATTCGCGCTTACGTGACGAAGATGTCGAACGATCTGAAGAAAGATCCGGAAGCGTTGAAAGCGTTGTTCATGCCGAGAATGCCACCGCGGCCGGCCCAGGCTGCCGGGGCAGAGGCGGATGCGGCAGCTCAGCAGGTCGGCGGGTTGCATCAATAAGGGACACGCGCGTCTACGTCGGCGCGGAGCCGCGCAGACCCGCGTCAAATTTCTCCTCCCAACTTGTCGGAACGGCCCCACCTGACCCGTCTATAGGGTCAGGAGGAGCCGCCCATGACCCCAACTTCTGTCGCAAAGATCGTCCCCCACCTCTGGTACACGAAGGACGCCGAGGAAGCCGCCCGCTTCTACGCAAGCGTGTTCCCGAACTCCAGCGTAGACCGCGTTACGTCATTGCCGACGGACTCGCCCAGCGGCCCCGCAGGCTCGGTGAACGTCGTCGAGTTCACACTGTGCGGTCGGGCGTTCGTGGCCTTCAGCGCGGGGCCGCACCACCCGTTCAACGACGCGATCTCGCTGCTCGTGAACTGCGATTCGCAGGAAGAAATCGATCGCTACTGGGATGCCCTGCTGAAGAACGGCGGCAAACCGCAGGCGTGCGGCTGGATCATCGACAAGTATGGGCTGCGGTGGCAGATCCACCCAACGGTGCTCGGCTCGATGATGGCCGACCCGGACGCCACGAAGGCGCGGCGCGCAGCGCAGGAGATGCTGCGTCAAGTGAAGTTCGACATCGCGAAACTGGAAGCGGCCTATCATGGCCGGTAAGGCCGTCGGCCTGACCCTGACCACCTTCGATTGGGTGCCCGAATCCCCGCGCGGTTATGTGCGGGATTTGCGCGTGCGCTGGGCGCTCGAAGAAGCCGGGCTGCCCTATCGCGTCGAGGGCGTGTCCTTTCGCGATCGGAAGGCCGACCACTTTGCGCATCAGCCCTTTGGCCAGGTGCCTTGGTTGACGGACGGCGACATCTCTCTCTTCGAGAGCGGTGCGATCCTGCTTCATCTCGCTCAGCGGAGTGACGCGCTGATGCCCGCGGATCCGCAGGGTCGCAGTGAGACCCTGCAATGGCTGTTCGCCGCGCTGAACTCGGTGGAAGCGGCGAGCATGCCGTGGGCGGTGTTCGTGTTCTCGGGCTTCAACACCGGCAACTCGCCAGGATGGCAGCGTTTGAACGAATTCCTCCAGGCGCGGCTCGATCATCTCGAGCCGGTGTTGGCGGAACGGGAATGGCTTGCGGGAACCTTCTCCGTTGCGGACATCCTGATGGCGGATGTGCTGCGGCTCGTGGATCGGTTCGAGAGGTTGCAGCGGCATCCTGAGTGTCAACGGTACGTTGCGCGGGCCACTGCGCGTCCCGCTTTCTTGAAAGCGCACGCTGACCAGCTGAAGCACTTCGCTGCGGCGGAATGAAAATGCGGGAGCGCCGGGCGGGGAATAGGTATAAATAAGGCGCCGATCGTCTCTTCGGATACCGACACCGGAGAAAACCATGCACACGACGCTGCTACGCGCTGCCCTGCCCCCCGCCGCCCGACGCTCAGCCGCACCGCTCCAGACCGCCCGACGTCCAGCTGCCTTGCTCCTGACTGCACTGCTCCCGGCCGCCCGACGTCCAGCTGCCTGGCGCCTGACTGCACCGCTCCCAGCCGCCCGACTCCCAGCGATCGGGCTCATGGCCGCACTGGCCGCGGTGACCCTGATCTCCACCGCCCTGGCCTGGGCCGCACCCGCGCGCGCGGCCGAGCCGCTCTCCGAAATCGAAGTCCGGGCCCAGCGTGAAAAACTGAGCCTGCTGCTGCAGGAGATGGTCAAGCTGGAGGACCACTTCTACGAGCGCTACAACGAGCTCAACAAAGAGCCGCGCTTCAACATGGTCTGCGAGAAGGACGCGAAGACCGGCTCCCATCTCAAATCGCGCAACTGCTTGCCGGTGTTCGTGACCGAAGCCCAGCACACCTTCGCCGAGTCGACCGTCTGGGCCATGCAGTCGAGCTTTCAGGGTGATGCGTCGGACCTCGCGGGCGGCGGCCTTCCCGCAGCAGCCAGCGGCGAGATCCTGCGCAAGTGGCCGGAGTTCGAGAACAACATGCTCGAGGTGATGCGCGAGAACCCGGAGCTCGTGAAGCTCGCGAACGAGCATGAGATTCTGAAAATGCGTTACGAGTTGGCGCGCAGGGTGAAGTTCGTGAAGGGCAAGGAGCGGGTCAGTCGCTGAAGGCGAGCGTGTGTGGCGCTCAACGCGGCACGGTGATTGCGCTTGATCTGCACGTGGCGCTCGATCTGAACGTCGCGTTCGCATACCCGCGGCGTGTCGCGCTGAACCGCCGAGAAAATCTGCAGGACGCTGTCGACTTCCGCAAACCCTGTTCGTCGTACCGATACCTGGCCGACGTGGCCGGCTCACACTGAGGAGACAGACGATGCGCGTCATGGTGTTGGTGAAGGCGACCGAAGACAGCGAAAAGGGCTTCGACCCCACGCCCGAGGCGATGGCGTCGATGAAGGAAATGGGCCGATTCAATGACGAGCTGCGCAAGGCCGGCATCCTGCTCGCGGCGGACGGCCTCACGCCCTCCTCTCATGGCAAACGTGTTGCGTTCGATGGGGCCAGCCGTAAGGTCAAAGACGGGCCTTTCGACTTGCCCCGAGAGTTAGTCGCGGGCTTCTGGCTCTGGAAGGTGAAAGATATGGATGAGGCGGTCGCATGGGTGAAGCGCTGCCCGAATCCGATGCCGGGGCCGAGCGAGATCGAGATTCGGCCGCTGTACGAGATGGAAGATTTGGAGTGACTCGTGAGAGGTGGCGGGTGCGAGGAGTGTGAGACTCGTCGCCCGCCGCGTTTCAGCGGAAACGTCGGCAGCCCCGCCACCCCGATGACGGACCGCACACGCCAGTAACGAGCGCACATCACCGCTCGCAGCGACGCCGAACGTCGCGCTCTTTCCCAGCAAGATCCTGCGCATTCATAGAGCGTCGCACTCGCGGCGTGCGCCCGATGTCTCGACTCGATACAACTTTCGAGCCTTTGGTCTCGATCGTGTTTTTATTGCGAGTCGTGAAAGTTGCTTTTTCATCCGGCCTTACTTCTAACGCTGCAAAACAGTTGTTACGCTTTTATCCACGGCGTAGACGGATGACGAAAAAAATCCGCGCGCCGCCTCATAAGAAATCGAAAAAGGCCCAGGGAGAATCTGAATGAAGCTCAATTCCGAAGTCGCACGCGTCGTGAGACGCACCTTGATGATGAGTGCCGTTGCAGCGAGCGCAAGCTTGCCGGCCCAGGCACAGACCGCAGCCCCGCAAGTCGAAACCGTCACGGTGACCGGTTCCCGTATCGTCCGGCAGGACTTCGAGGCACCGAGCCCCGTGGTCACGATCGATGCCGATACGTTCAAATTATCCGGCGAAGTCCAGGTCGAAACCGTCCTCAATACATTGCCGCAGCTGGTTCCCTCGATCACGAGCACGTCGAACAATCCATCGAACGGCGGCCAGGCCAATGTCGACCTGCGGGGTTTCGGCACCAGCCGCACGCTCGTGCTGCTCGATGGCATGCGGCTCGTCGGGTCGAACGTGACCGGCGTGATCGATCTCAACACGATCCCGGCGGCGCTCATCGAGAATGTGGAGATCCTCACCGGCGGCGCCTCATCGACGTATGGTTCGGATGCAGTGGCGGGCGTCGTCAACGTGCGCCTGAAGCAGAACTTCTCCGGCGTGCAGCTCAACGTGCAGACCAACCAGACTTCACGCAGCGATGGCAAGACGCTGCTCGCCGAAGGCCTGATCGGCGGCAATTTCGCCGAAGGCCGTGGCAACGCGGTCGTGGCCCTCGCCTACGACAAGCGCGACGAAGTGCTCGCGGGCGCGCGCGACTTCAGCAATGTCTCGCTCGGCCCCCGGCTTACTCCCGCAGGATCGCCTTCTGTTCCCGATGGCAGCGTTGCGTGGGGCACGAATGCACCGACGCAGGCCGCACTCAACACTGTCTTCGGCCGCTACGGCGCCGCACCTGGATCGGTGCTGCCCAGCACGACGCTGGGCTTCAACACGGATCAGTCGCTGTTCTCGTTCGGAAACATCGACTCCAGCACGATCAACGTCGTCAACTACAAGGGCAACACGAGCGACCGCGGATTCAATCCCAGCGGTTACTCGTACAACTTCGCGCCGACCAACTACCTGCAGCTTCCGCTCGAGCGCCGGCAGATCGCCGCATTCACCCGATACGACATCATGCCGAACAGTGACAGCGCCACTGCTGACATCTATTCGCGCATCATGTTCACGACTTACCACTCCGACCAGCAGCTCGCATCCACGCCGGTCACCTGCTCCGGTGCGGCGCTCGGCTGCTCGGTGCCGATGACCAACACGGTGATCCCCGCGGACCTGCGCGAGCTCGCACTCGCGCGCACCGTGAATCCCAACGCAAATCTCGTCTTCAACAAACGCATCACCGAGGTCGGCCCGCGCACCCAGGAGAACGGTTACGACGTCGTGCAGGGAACGCTTGGCTTTCGCGGCACTTTCAAGCTCGGCGAGCGTGGCTTCAATTGGGATGTGTTCGGCAGCTGGGGGCGCGCGGAAGGCACATCGCTCCAGGGCGGCAACGTGTCGCGCTCCAAGCTGCAGGCCGGGCTCAACAATCCCGCCGCGTATGCCTCGGTGGGCTGCGATTCGTTCAACCCTTTCGGAGCGGGAACGCTGTCAGCGAAGTGCGCACAGCAGATCGCGATCAACGCGACCAACGTGCTCGAGACCGAAACGTCGGACTTCGTGGCCAGCATCGCCGGCGACGTGTTCGATCTTCCAGCGGGCGCAGTGAAGTTCGCTGCGGGCGCCGAGTATCGTGAGGATCACGCCAACTTCCGTCCCGACCAGTTCCTGGCCAGCGGCGATGTCGTCGGCTTCAACGCGCAGCAGCCGGTCTCCGGCAGCATCAACGTCAAGGAGCCGTTCGCCGAGCTATCGATTCCTCTGCTGGCGCAGAAGCCGTTTGCGGAATACGTCGGCCTCGATCTCGGCTATCGGCACTCGGAATACAACCTCTCGGGCAACGCGAATACGTACAAAGCCACTCTGGAGTGGAACCCGATCCGATCGGTGAAGCTGCGAGGCGGCTACAACCGCTCGATCCGTGCGCCGAACATCTCGGAGCTGTTCCTGCCGGTGCAGGAAAACTTCGCAGCCGCGACAGACCCGTGCAGCTCTGCTGCCAGCAACCCATTCCGCGCGGCCAGCAATCCGGACAAGGCGAAAGTCGAAGCGCTGTGTGTGGCACAGGGTATTCCCGCGGCGTCGCTCGCAACGTATGCGCAGCCTTCGTCACAGATCAAATCGTTCGTCGGCGGCGATACCACGCTCAAGCCGGAGACGGCCGACGGCTACAGCCTCGGTGTCGTGTTCAAGTCAGACTCCGAAGGGGAATGGTTGCGTCGGCTGAACGCGTCGGTGGATTACTATCACATCAAGATCGACGACGTGATCAACAACCTGAGCGCCAGCTCAGTCATCGGCCGCTGCTTCAATCAGCTGAACAGCAATCCGACGTTCGATCCGAGCAGCCAGTTCTGCCAACTCTTCACCCGCCAGACAACCGGTAACCTCGGCATCACGGACGTGGTGACGACCACCGCGAACCTCTCCTCGTGGAAGGGCGCGGGCGTCGACCTGAACCTCAATTGGGGCATACCGTTGTCGGCGATCGGTGCGAGCGAGACCGCCGGATCGCTCGATTTCAAATTGCTGATGACCCACCTGCTATCGCGCGAACAGCAGGAAACCACCGTGGATCCGTTCCTCGGCCGCGAGGGAACCACCAGCTCGCTCGTGGGCAGCACCTATCCCAAGAACAAGGGCGTGCTCGCGACGTTCTACTCCGTGGGGAGCTGGCAGTTCCGCTACAACCTGCGCTACATCGACAGCCTCACCGTGGTGAACAACGATGCGACGCTGTCGCCGTCGACAGGGGCCAAGCCGGCGGTGCCGACATACCTGTATCACGACCTCACGGCGAAGTGGTCCATCAACGATACGTTCGCGCTCACCGGCGGTGTCACGAACCTTGCCGACAAGGATCCGCCTGTCTACACCACGAGCAGCGGCGTGGGCATCCAGGCCAACACCGATCCGTCGACCTATGACGTGCTCGGACGACGGTACTTCCTGAATGTCCAGATGAAGTTCTGAACGTTGAAAGTGCTGGGTCTCCTGTTGCCGCCGCCGCGTGACTCACGCCGCGGCGGCCTTTTTCCGTGGGAATGACGCTCGAACAGGCCGCCCACGCGTTGCGGGCGGGCGACCTTCAAACCGCGGCCACCGCGTGTCGCGCGCTGCTCGTGCTCGATCCTGCGAACGGCGCGGCCTTGCAGCTTCTGGCGATGGTGCACGACCGTCTCGGGCAGCTCGAAGAAGCCGAAAAACTGTTCGGGCGAAGTATCGAAATCCGGCCACGGGACGCGGAGTTCAGGACCAATCTGGCGCTGCTTCTCGCCAAGCGCGGACGCCGGGATGACGCCATCAGGGAACTGCAGCGCGCGCTCGTGCTACAGCCGCGCTTACGCGCAGCAAGGCTCGCACTCGCGCGGATCTGCAACGAGGCGGGTGAGCACGTCGCGGCCGGTGTTCATGCCCGCAATCTCATCGCCGCAAACGAAAATGACAGCGAAGCGTGGTCTGCTCTCGGCGCCGCGCGCTTTTCCACCGGCGAAATGCCGGCGGCTCGCGAAGCATTCGAGCGCGCGGTCGCGATCTCGCCAACCTATGGCGCCGCCCGCTATCACCTCGCCGCCACGCTTTCCGAACTGGATGAGCCCGAAGCGGCCCTCGTTCATTTGGACACAGCCCTGAGTCTCGGTGTGACGCACCGCGAGCTCCAACTCACACGCGCTCGCAGTTTGATGCAGCTCGACCAGTACGACGCCTCGGAGCGGGTTCTGACGCAACTGCTGGAGCTCTCGCCTTTCGATAGCTCCACTCAATTCCTGCTCGCGCAACTTCGGCACGTGCGGGGTGACGCAGACTTCGCGCGCACCTATCGTGAAGCCGCTGCACGACCCGAAGCGTCGCCCGCGATATGTGCCGGCTACGCAAACGCCATGCGACTGGCCGGCCACCACGACATCGCCGAACAGGTATTACGCAACCTCCTGAGTCGCTGCGGGCCGCTGCCGGAGCTACTGAGCTCGCTCGGCCTGGTGCTTCAGGAAAGCGGCAGACACGCAGAAGCAGTCGACGTGACTCGCCAGGCCCATGCGATTCGGCCTGACGATGCCGCGACGAAGGAGAACCTCGTCGCGGCGCTATTGTCGGCGGGAGATGCCGACGAAGCCGTGCCGCTGATCGAGCACGCCCGGCGCGTTACGCCTCACGACCAGCGCTGGATTACCTATCGCGCCGACGCGGCCCGACAACGCGACGAAAGCCTCTACTCCGAATGGTGCGATGTCGAGCGCCTCGTTCGGCTGTACGATCTTTCACCGCCCGATGGCTACGCGACCTTGGAGGAGTTCCACGCCGAACTGGCGAACGTGCTCCGGGCCCGTCATCGCCAGTCGATGCATCCGCTGGATCAAAGCCTGCGCTATGGAACGCAGACCTCGCGTGGGTTGGTGGCGGGCGCTGATCCCACGATCGATCAGTTTCTTGCGATGCTCGCCGCGCCCATCGCGGCGTACCAGCGGGACATCGGCAACGACGACTCCCATCCGTTCCTCGAGCACAACGATGCGCCGGCGCGCCTCACGGGTTGCTGGTCGGTGCGACTTCAACAGAACGGGTTTCACGTCAATCACATTCATCCGCAGGGCTGGATCAGCTCCGCGTACTACGTTTGTGTTCCAGCCGAAAGTGAAGACCCGATCGCGCGCAGCGGCTGGCTGAAGTTCGGCGAACCGCGCCTGCCGATGCCTGGCGCTGGCGTGTCCCGATACGTGCAACCGCAACCGGGACGCCTCGTGCTGTTTCCATCCTATTTCTGGCACGGCACGGTGCCTATCCAGCAATCGAATCCGCGGCTCACCATCGCGTTCGATGCCGTGCCCACATCAGGACGAACGCCGCGTCGCCAGCGGTAGACAGGTGGCTCAGGTCTTGTTGTCCGCCCTAGAATACAAGTCCTTTCCCACTGGACCTCTACCGAATGGATTCCGTGCGATCCGGCCGCGCGCTCAGCGGCCTTTGTCTCGTTGTTTTGTGTGCGTGTGGCGGCGGCGGCGGGTCAGGCGATACTTCGATGCAGCCGCCTGTGATCAATCCACCCAATCAGACTCCTCCGAATCAGAATCCGCCCGGCGCGCAACCGACCTTTGGCGTATCGACAGCGACGTATTCTTTCCTGTCCGTTCATCCGAACGTCACGCCGGACGCGCAACGCATTCCGGTTTCATTCAGCGGCGCGGTGAACGGAAAGCTTTACATCCTGGCGAGCAGCGACGATAGCCGCATCGCCAGCGCGTCGATCAGCTACACGAGTAACGCAGGGCAAACGCCCACCGTGGATGCATTCGTGGTCCCTGGCGCCTCGAGCTCGCAACTGGCTGGCACTTACACGACGACGATTACGCTGACCGCCTGCGTCGAAGACCCGAGCTGCCAGACCGGCCAGCTTCCCGGCAGCCCGCAGAAGTTGAACGTGACTTACACGCTTCGTTCCGATATCCAGGGCGACCTGATCGGGCCTCGCGTCGTGACGTCCGGTGAAGCGGGTACCGTGATTCTTCACGGCCGCGGATTCGCGCAAGCGACGCAGGTCACCTTCGGCAGCGTGGCAGCGACTGAAGTAAAGACGAGCTCGTTGAACCTGGACGCGGAGCTGCGCGTGAAACTCCCCGCGCTGACGGCCGGCACCTACGCGGTCTCGATCAATGCCGGCGCGATTCCGTTCACGGCATCGCTCATCGTCGTCGATCGGCCGACCTATGCCGCGACCCAGCTCACCTATCCATCAACGCCGCAGGAGATCGGCGGTGTTGTGTACGATGCCCAGCGCCAGGCGTTTTACGTCGCCGCGCGCTATGCGAATAGTCAGTCGAACACGCTGTTCAAATTCGCGTTTAGCGGAGGTGTGTGGCAGGCGCCCACAGCGGTCAATGTGCCGAATCTCCAGGACGTAGCGCTGTCACCGGACGGCAGCACGCTGCTGCTGGCCAGCGATATTTCGATCAGCGAGCTCGATGCCGCGACTTTGGCGGCGCGCGGAAAATATTTCACCGGGGATCCGCTGGTACGCGGTGGAACCGCGTACATCGAAACCATCGCCGCGGCGAACGATGGCTATGCGATCGTCACCACTGGCGGAGCCAATCCGAGCAACGTCCTGCTCTATTCCACGACGACGCACGACTTTCTCACCCTCAACTCGCCGGGCAGCAACGGACTCAACAGCATCGCCGACCCGCGCCTGTATTTCGCAACGGCCGGCATCAGTCTGGATGGATCCCTAGTCGTGCTTTCGCAGGACCCGCGAACGACCGCGACTCTGCCGCCGCTCTATACGAAACCGTTCATCTATCTGTACGCGGCCACGCAAAGTCAGCGACCGAGCTTGTTCGCGAGCCCAAGCTCGCCGTTCACGCACAAGGACCGGTCCCAGCTCGGGCGCTCAGCGAAACCCGCGATCTACAACGCGAATGGCGTCGTATCCGGAACGAAGTTCGTCATCCACAGCGCGAGCCCCGTGGTCGTGAGTGCGGACTATTCGGCGCGCGGCTCGTTGCCGGAATCCACGCGCGCGACGGTGTTCGATCCGACGGGAACGCTCGTTTACGCCTTCGATGCGCCGGCCGGTACCGAGAATGGCGAGCTGCGCGTCTACGATGTGACGGCGCGATTGAACCCGTCGACGCAGACGTATGCACCCGTCGGCAACGGCATTCCCATGAGTCCCGGGAGCGGCACTGGGGTGGTCGCCATGACGCGCACGCCCGATGGCGGAACGCTATTCATCGTCGGTGTGGCGGGGGTGTTCGTGCAGCCCGCGCCGATGTGAAGGCCGGCCGGCGTTGTGTTGGCGTCGGTTGAGGGCGCAGCTCTTAGAATCGCGCGGTGGCGGTTCTGCGGGGTGTCTTGTACTCAAGGACCCTCAGCGCCTTTCACATTGAGAACGCCGGGCTAATAGCCGCGCGGGCGACGACCCGTTGCATTCCCGCGCTACGCTCCGTGCCGCCGGCATCCGCCGCCCGGCACTCCCGCTATGCTCTCGGTCACCGCCGCAGCCCAACGGCCCCAGGAAGGATTCTGATGAAAAACGTCGTGCTCGCACTGCTGGGTCTGCTCCTCGCCGGAACCGCCGTCGCGGCGGAAACCACTCGCTACGTCGCGCTGGTCAACGGCGGAAAATCCAAAGCCGGCCACCAATGGGTGACACGCGACGGCAACCGCTATCGCGTCGAGTTCCTCTTCAAGGACAACGGCCGCGGCCCCGAGCTCAAGGAAGACTACACGCTCGATTCGAACGGACTGTTCACGAAGTATCACGTCGCCGGCACCTCGACGTTCGGCGCGCTTGTCGACGAGACCTTCACGCTCACGGGGCGCCAGGCGCGATGGAAATCGACTTCTGACAAGGGCGATCAGCCAGTCCCGGCACCCGCGCTCTATGCACCGCTCGGCGGCACGCCGCAGGCGCTGTCCGTCGCGCTCGAAGCGCTCGCGAAGCGCGCTGACGGCAAACTGCCGCTGATCCCGAGCGGCACACTCACTTTCCGCAAGCTCGCCGAAGTAGAAGTGACGAAGGGCGCGGACAAACGTCAGGCCCAGTTGCTCTCCCTCACCGGCTTCGGCTTCACGCCCACGAGCGTCTGGGCGACGACGGGCGCATCGCCGAAGCTCTTCGCGATGATCATTCCCGGGTTTTTCCAGCTGATCGAAGAAGGCTGGGAAACGAATGCCGCCGCACTCGAGACGCGGCAGATCGCCGCGGAAACCGAGTTACTCACGGACGTGAACCAGCGCCTCAGCCATGCGCTTCCGGGTACCACGCTCATTCACAACGCCCGCGTTTTCGACAGTGAGCGGGCGAAGCTCGGGAACGCGAGCGATGTGCTCATCGAGAACGGCCGCGTCATCTCCGTCACCCCTGCAGGCGAGGAGAAGCGAAAGGCCGATCGTCGCATCGACGCAGCGGGCCGCGTGCTCACGCCTGGCCTCTTCGACATGCACGCACATGTGACATCCTGGGACGGCGGCCTGCACCTCGCCGCGGGCATCACGACGATCCGCGACATGGGGAACGACAACGAGACGCTGCTGAAACTCATGGCACAGGAAGGTACGGGCGAAATTCTGATGCCGCGCGTGGTGCCTGCGGGATTCATCGAGGGTGAAAGCGCTAACGCGTCACGCAACGGCTTCATCATCCAGAATCTCGAGGAAGCGCGGCACGCCGTGGACTGGTACCACGAGCACGGTTACCCGCAGATCAAGATCTACAATTCGTTTCCGAAAGACATTCTCTCGGACGTCACGGCCTACGCGCACTCGCGAGGTATGCGCGTCAGCGGGCACATTCCGGTGTTCCTGCGCGCACAGGACGCGGTGCTCGCGGGCTATGACGAGATCCAGCACATCAACCAGGTGCTGCTGAATTTCCTGGTCACGGACAAGACCGACACCCGCACACTCGAGCGCTTCTATCTGCCCGCAGAAAAAATCGCGGGTCTCGACTTCGACAGCGCGCGCGTGCAGGACTTCATCACCCTACTCGCCCAGCGCAAGATCGTGGTCGACCCCACGCTCTCCGCGTTCGATTTCATTCGCCAGCGGGATGGAGAGCTGTCGCAGGAATTCGCCGCAGTGGCCGACCATGTCCCACCGGACGTGCGACGGTCGTTGTTCCAGGCGCAGATGAAGATCCCGGACGCGACAACTGCTGTCCGCTACGAAAAGTCCTACGCGAAGATGATCGAGTTCGTCGGCCGGATGTATCGCGCCGGCGTTCCGATCGTCGCGGGAACGGATGATCTCCCCGGCTTCACGCTGCAGCGGGAGCTCGAGCTCTATGTCCAGGCCGGACTCACGCCGAGCCAGGTGCTGCAGGTGGCCACGTACAACGGCGCAAAGTATGCGCGAGTGCTCGACGACCGCGGCGTCATCGCGCCGGGCAAGCGCGCGGACCTCGCGCTATTCGATGGCGACCCGACGATCAATATTTCGGACGTGCGCAAGCCGGTGCTGGTGATCAAAGGGGACGTTGCGTACTACCCGAGCGAAGTGGATGAGGCGCTGGGGATCAAGCCGTTTGCGGCGCCGTTGAAGGTGCAGTAACAGCCGAGGCCCCACGGGCATCAGTCCACGTGCACCAACGCCGTCACAGTCAGGCGCCACTCCCTCTGGTCCTTCGGCGTCACGAACCCGTGCTCGATCTTCGCCGCGTGCAGGATTCTGGCCGGATAAAGCACCGCGCTGTTGAACTTCAATTCCGTCTCGAAAATCGCCTCGAACAACACGCTGTCGCCCGCGATATATTCTTTCTTCGGCGGCCCGTGCAGCCGCAGGTCGCTGTTGAGCGCCAGCTGGTAGTTATTGACGTTCTGCGCCGTGATCTCTTCGTATCCGGTTCGTCGATGCCGATAAAACACCGTCCCGGAAAACTTCGTGTCGCACAGATAAATCACCGCCGCGAACAGATTCGGGTCCGTTGAATCGTAGTGAGGGATGCACTGGATGGGCAGCAAGTCCTGGCTTGCGGTGGCGACTACGGAGAAGAAGCTCGTGTCCCGATCCACGGTCCGCTGAAGAATCGGCGTGAGCCAGGCGCGGAACGCGGTGGAGAAGCCCTCTGGTGCTGCCGCCCGAACGCCAGGGTAAAGATTGCTCCGATCCTCGCTGTATGACTGCGCGTAGCCCAAGGCGGCGACGCCCTGGGGATGCTGCAAAACGTTGTCGATCAGGCTTACGTGAAGGCCATTGCGGCCGATGCGAACCCGCTGCACCTCGGCATCAGGATTGAACGCGAACAGCGTGGCATCAGACATGCGTCAGCCCGCGCCACCCTGCCACGCGCGACTGAGCGCAATGCGCTGGTTCTTCAGTCGAATGAGCCTGAAGATCTGCCCGCTCGCGATCATCACGGCATACAGCAGATCGAGGTAGCCGCTCTTCCAGAGTCGTTCGATGTGTCCCGCATCGAGCTGCCTGAGCTTCTCCTCATCGAGACCATAGAGCCCCTGCAATTGAAGCGGTGTTCCATCGTCCAGCACGATATCGAGCACGATCGGCGCCAGCAGATCCAGGGACAGCACGGTCGCGATGAAAGGCTCCGTCGCTTTCTTGCCGGCGACCAGCTCGCTCAGGACGGCCAGAATCTCCTTGAGATACGCCGAATCGTCGACGATGGTTTTCCGGCCGGTCTGGTCCACACAGGGACTGTCGAGGTCGATGCAAAGGGCGTTGTCTTCGCCCACATAAAACGGCTGTCGTCGCACATTCAGCGGCACATACCCGACATCCAGCTCGGTGCCGGTCCAGAACAGGTTCTCTTCGACGCCCAGACCGGTGAGCACGTAGGCCGCGAAACGCCCCGTGTCCGGATGCTTCGCAAACACGATCGGATATTGCGTGGCGGCCTTGCGGAACTCGCTCACCACGATGGGGATCAGGTGTTGATTGGCGGCCGACGCCTCGACGAGATCCGCGCGGATCCGTAACTCACGGTGCTCGCTGCGCGACAGCTCAACCAGATTCACGATAGCGATTCCTAGATCTTCTGCAGGCCGAGCTCTTTGATCTTGTTGATCAGCTCTCGATTCTTCGGCAGGGTTTTCGTCCACCGCACCTTGAGGGCTTCGTTCTGCGCGAACGCGCGCTGGGCCGTGCCAAGCAGCTGTTCTGGCGGTTGCTGGTGCGCATCCATCCTGAAGCCCATGCCAAACAGTACATATTGATAACTGGCAGCTGGAAACATCTCGCAGTTGCTCGCGAAATCGGGGTCGCCCGGCGCGCGGTAGCGCCATAGCGCCAGTTGTTCCTTCAGGCTCTCGGGAATGCTGTCGGGCTCCCGATTGTCGAGCCAGAACCTCGAATCGGTGCGCTGGCTCAGAATGTAATGCAGCTTCAGGAAATCGATGATTCGATCCCAGCGATACTGCGTCGTTTGATTGAAGCGTTTCGCAAGGATGGCCATGCTTTCGCGGGTGGCCGGCAGCATCGTGCTGATCAGGTCGGCAGACAGCTCGATCAGCACCAGGGCCGAAGCCTCGAGCGGTTCGAGGAATCCTCCTGCCAGGCCGACCGCGACACAATTTCCTTTCCAGAATGTTTGCCGGTGTCCGCAAGGAATCCGGATCTCGCGCGGTTGCAGGTCGTCATGGCCCTCGCCGACGTAAGCGCGCAGTTCCTCGAGAGCGGCATCCGTCGTCGTATGTTTGCTCGAAAAGACGTATCCGACACCGCGGCGGCTCTGCAGCCCGATGTCCCAGATCCAGCCATTCTTCTGCGCCGTCGACACGGTATACGGTGTAATCGCACTTTGCGCGTCGTCGTAGGGCACCTGCATGGCGAGTGCGCGATCGATGAACAGTACATTGCTGCGATCCACGAAGGGCACACCCATCGCCGCGCCGAGCAACAGCGAGCGAAACCCTGAGCAGTCGACGAAGAGGTCCGCTCCAAAGCGGCCGGACTTGCGAGTCTCCACGTAAGCGATGTCGCCGGTGTCGCTTTTGACGACCTCGGTGACATCATCCACGACGTGCCGAATCCGGAGCTTTCCGACGCAATGATCGCGAAGGAATACCGCGAACCGGCCCGCGTCGAGGTGATAAGCGTAGTTCGCGATGCCAGCGTACTCCGGCGTCGTGATCAGTTTGGGCGCCAGGCCCGACTCGCACACCGCTTCCTGGAAGCACACGGCATCGGAAAACGAAGGCGCCTCGCGATGCTCCTCCGAATGCTTCATCCAGAAAGGCGCGAGATCGAGGCTCGGAAAACCTTCCGGCAACATCAGCGGGTGATAGTAGAAATCGGACGCTTGGCCGGTCACCCATCGCGCGAATTTCGCCCCGTGCTTGAAGGAGGCGTTGCAGTCCCGAAAGAAGTCCGTTTCGGAAATGCCCATCTTCTTCAGGGTGGAACGCATCGTCGGCCAGGTGCCCTCGCCCACGCCGATGATGCCGATCGTCTCACTTTCCACCAGCGTGATATCGAGGCCCGCGCCGTGGCGCGCAGCAAGGATGCCGGCTGTGAGCCATCCCGCCGTGCCGCCGCCGACAATGCAGATCGAGCGAATCGGTTTTTCCATCGTTGGCGACGCCCTATTCCATTGGGAAGCTCTGATCTACTGCAGCCCTTCGAACCGGCCCGGTGGATCGGCGTCGCCTCAGAACTGCGCGCGAACGCCGACCTTGTAGCGCCGCCCGCTGTCCTCCGCATACAGGAACTGGTTCTCGTAGTACGCGTATTTCAGCACGTCCCGGTTGGTCAGGTTCACGCCCTCCACGAACACCGCGAAGCTTCGGTCGATATGATAGGTCGCGCTCGCATCCACCTGATAGCGACCCCGAACCTGCGTAACGGCCTGCCCGGCGCCGTTCAACGGAGGGGGTGAGAGATATTGCAGGAAGCGTTCACGCCAGTTGAGCGCGGTGCGCGCCTCGAACTTGTCCTTGTCGTAAAACAACACGCCGTTCGCGGAGTTGGACAAGCCGGTGAGCGCGAACTTGTTGGTGAGGTTGCTCGGGTCCAGCTTCTTGTCGCTGTGGGCCAGCGTGCCGTTGAGCTGAACGCCGAAACCACTCTCGCCAAAGGAATGAAGAATGCCAGCTTCGACTCCGTAAACCTCCGCGCTCTCCCCGTTCGTTGGTGCGGTGATGGTGAATTGCGCCGGCAATCCCGTCGCCGGATCCAGCAACGGAGTGCCGGCCGAGTTGTTCACCACGCCGGTCGTCTGGTTCAGAACGATGAAGTTACTCACGTTCTTGTAGTACGAGCCGACCGAGATGAAATTCGAGCGGCCGTAGTAGTACTCGAACGAGATATCGAGATTGTTCGAGCGAAACGGTTTCAGATCCGGCGTTCCGCTGGCCGCGGCAAAGTTGCCCGGCCGCAATGTCACGAGCGTCGTCACCGGGGAAAGCTGCTCGAGCGTCGGGCGCGTCATCGTCTGGGAGGCCGCGAAGCGCGCGGTGAGGTCGTCCCTCACATTCCACTTGAACGACAGGTTGGGCAGGATATCGGTGTAGCGATTCGAGCTCGACACCGTCGCCGTTCCGGCCGTCGAAACGCCATACTGGGTGGCATCGTTCGCAAGCCTCGTCAGCGCGAGGAAGTTGGTCGCGAGGCCACTGATATCCGCTTGCGTATTCTCAACGCGCACGCCCACCACGCTGCTCACGGCACGGCCGCCCAGCGTGCCGGCAAACACCGTCTCCAGGTAACCACCGTAGATTCGTTCCTTCACCAGCGAATCGTTCACCTTCGGGGGCGCGAACGTAAAGCCCGGCGTGAGCGCCTGTTGTTCCTGGGTGATGGCGCTGAACAGGGCCGGTCCATCGAACGTGAGCCATTGGGTCGTCAGCCGATCCGCGCCACTGATTCCCGACAAGAACCCGCTGCCCGCATTGAACACGCCAATGGGTACGCTTGCCGGAGCGAGGTTGTTGTAGCCGCACGTGGCGCATCCGGTTCCGCCATCGTTCGAATAGAGCGCGGTGTCCTTCTCGTCGTTCGAAATCAGCGCGCCGACGCGCAGGCTCGCCAGCCCCTGGTCCGGCGTGTCGCCCTTGATTTCCAGGTCCGCGCGGAACTGGCTGACCTCATCGTCTACACCGTAGCCACGATAGAGCATCACGTGCTCGAGCAGCTGCTGCGTGCCGCCCGCCACACCCGCGTTGGGGCCACTCGTCGGCTTCACGAAACCGGTGGTGAACGGCAGGGTCGCGCCATCCGATTGATAGCGGATCGTCTGTCCGCCATAGCCGAGCAGCGCAAGCTCGCTCTCCGCGCCGCCGTTCGGGTCTTCCTTGGCGCGCGAGAAGCTGCCGTCCAGGTTGAGCGTCATGCGATCGGAGATCTTCCATTCGGCATTGATGCCGCTCGCAGTGAGATCGGTCTTCTTGTCGAACTTCTTGTCATGGAAATCCGACGCCATGCCCACGCCTTGCGTCAGGTCGATCGCGGTTCCATTGGCATCCGTCACGACGTTGGTCAGGTTCGAAGGCGTGAACCAATGGCCGAACGAGCGCGCATCCGTCGTATTGGTGAAGCGCGAATAGAGCGTGTCCGCCGTAATCGTCAGGTCATCCGTCGCCTTGTATTGCAGGACCAGCGTGCCACCGACACGCTTGCGATCCTCGAACGTCACTTTCGTATCGAAGTTTTGCGGGATGAACAGGTTGCCTTGCGGATTCGAATCCGTGAGCGCAACGCCCGAACCCCCATTGATCTGATCGGATGGCGTTCCACCGTTGACGATCCAGCCGTCGGTTTGCGCCTGGTCGAGCCGGTCCTTGCGACGCTGATAGCTGCCTGAAACCAGCACGCCCAGGCGATCGTCGGCGAATCGATTGCTCACCAGGAACGCGGCGTCGGGCGAAGTCTTCTCGGAATTCTCTTCGTAGTTCGCATCGGCCGAGGCCGAGAACTTGAAGCCGCTGTAGTCGAACGGCCGCGCGGTAGCGACGTTGATGGCCGACCCGACGCCGCCGGACTGCAGGCGAGCCACCGAGGACTTGTACACCTCGACGCCGGAGATGAGCTCGGACGCCAGCGTGTCGAATGAAAACGCGCGGCCGCTGGCTTGTGACGGATCGGTCGGTGTCGCGATCTGCCGCCCGTTGAGCAGCACGGTATTGAACTCCGGGCCGAATCCGCGAACTGTCACGAACGCGCCTTCGCCGCCGGAGCGATCGATCGACACGCCGGTGATGCGCTGTAAGGACTCTGCCAGGTTGGTGTCGGGCAGCTTGCCGATATCTTCGGGCGAGATCGCGTCGACGATCCCCAGCGAATCGCGCTTGATCGTCATGGAGTTGACCAGCGACTGGCGCAGGCCGGTCACGACGACTTCCTGAACGGCCTCGTCCGCCGCGGGCGGCGTCTGAGCGTCACCGGTTTGCGCCTGCGCCAGCCGGATGTAGCGCGGATAAACAGCAGACAGCGTGGATGACGTCGGCGTCGAAGGCGTGGGCCGGGACCTACCGGTACCCGTGTTCTGCAGGCTCGAAGGCGGCGCGCCGGTGGAGATCAGGCGAATGGTCGCGGTGTCTTCGCCGCTATAGATCACTTCGAGGCCCGTGCCTCGCAGCAACTGTTCCAGCGCAGTGTGCTTCTCGAGTTGTCCGCTCACTGGGTTCGCGGTGGCGTCCCTGACAACGTCGTAGCGATAGAGCAGCTGCATCTTCGCCTGCGCCGCGAAGTTCTTCAGCGCATCGGGCAACGGTTGAGAGCGGATATCGAATTGCGCCGGATCGGCGTTCGCCCTTCCCGGTGTCGTCAGCAGCAGGCCCGATACGCAGCCCAATGCCTGCAATACCGCGAACCTGACCAATCCGCTGGTTGCTCTCATGCCCCCTCCTTGTATCGACTGAATCACGAGCCTCAGTCATGACGACCCGCGAGCGGCCAAAAACCCCCGCTCGATTATTCAGCCGGTCCTTCGATGTAGACGCGATTCTCGCCGACGCGGCGAATGTGCGCGCCGAATCCATCCTGCAGCATCTTCAGCAGCGCTTCCGCTCCTTCAGGGTTCGTTTGGAAGGTGCCACCGACCGGCAACTGACGCAGCGACTCGTCGCCGATTTCAATGTCGAGCGTGGTATATCGCGACAGCTCATCGACGACGCTTCCCAACGGCTCGTCCTGGAAATACAGGCTGCTCTTTCGCCACGCGAGCTGGCGGCTGAGCTGGGCGGCGTTCAGCGCACGAATCACATCAACGTGACCGCGAGCGTTGGCCTGCTCCCCTGCTGTCACAGCTGCAGCCGCTGCGCCATATGAAGCATCCGAAGGCGGCGACGCGTGCCCTGTCGCATCGACTACTTTCACCGTGCCTTCGCTCACCGTCACCTGCACGCCGGCCGGTCGCACATACACGTTGAAGGCCGTACCGACCGCCCGCACCCAGCGATCGCCGGCGTGCACCCAGAACGGCCGATTCGTGTCGTGAGCCACGTTGAAATACGCCTCACCGTGTTCGAGATGAATGACGCGACTGCCGGGGCTGTAATCGACCTGAACCCGGCTGTTGGTGTTCAGATTGAACGAGGAGCCGTCGGGCAGCGTCACCGCGACCTGCTCGCCGATCGCCGTTTGAAAACGGCTGTCCTCCTTCTGTTCGTACCGATTCCAGGCTACGCCGATGGCGATGACGGCAACAGCCGCGACCAAAGTCCCCACCAGCCAGCGCGGCCCGCGCTTCGACCGTGCGGAGGCGGCGTTGATCGCCTGACCGAAGGAGACCGCCCGCACCAACGGGCCCGACTTGACGAGCTCGTTCCAGGTGGCGACCAGCTCGTCATAGGCCTTCACGTTGCACGGATGAACGCGGAGCCACGCTTCGAACCGCGCGCGATCGTCGGCCGACGCGTCGTCGGCATTCATTCGGGCGAACCAGTCGCTGGCTTCGCGCTCGGTGTCCTCGGGATTCGGCAGCCGGTGAATGTCACCCATGATGCTGCCTGCTGGCGCTGTATCGGATCCTGATATAGCGATTCGTTTCGCGCATGCCGCGCGAGATGTGCTTTTCGACGGTCTTGACCGAGATTCCCAGATGCTCGGCCACTTCCTGGTACGAATACTCGTGAAACACGCGCAGCGTGAATGCCGAACGACACTGCGGGGGTAGCCGGGCGACGGCTTGCTGGACGAGCCGGGTCCGTTCGTCCCTGAGAAAGCCCGATTCGAGCGATTCGTATTCGGCCGCGAGCCGTAGCGCGTCCGCGCTCGCCACCGTGTCACGCTCCACGCTGCGTCGATGGCGGAGCTCGTTTGCGGCGAGGTTGCGGGCGGTGGAAAAGAGAAAAGCGCGAAGCGTAATCACCGACTCGCGTTCGCGATAGGTCCGCAGGAACGCTTCCTGCGCGATTTCTTTCGCCGTCTCACCGGAGCGCACGAAGCGCCGGATGTACCGGTGCAACGCCTGACGGCTCTCCGCGAAGAGCTCGGTGAAAGAGTCTGTGCGTGGGTCTGATGTCTTCGGCATTCCGTGCCATCCGCTGCAGCCACGCTACCCGTCCGCTGGGCTCCCTGGCAACTCTATCGATTCAGCTGGGGGATTTTGGCCTCCCGAGTGTCGAAGGCATCGCTCGCCGCACCTCGGCGTGCGGCGAGCGATCCAACATCAACCGCGCGTACGCGGCTCCTCACGTGAGGCGACGATCACGATCTCCGGCAGGTCCGATGCCGCCGCCCCGTCCGATGTGCTCGCAGGCACATTCAGGGTCGCCGTCTCAGCCGCGGGTTCCACATGTGTCTGCGAGCAGGCCGCGAGCAACGCCGCCATCGCGACCGCGAAAGTCGCGGCGATGCCGGTAGTGCGTGAATGGTTGTTCCTGTTGCTCATTGCAGTCTCTCCTGATGAATCGTGCCGGGTTAGATGCGCTCCCGGCTACGGCGTTTATAGTGCGCGAATCACCGGAAAACATCTGTAAGGCAGCCGACACAACTTCGGCTCTCTCCAAGGAGGAGTAGCAGCGAGGAGGGAAAAAATCGGCGTTTTTCAGCCGTGAAATGCCCGATGCAAAACGGGGCGCGCGGCGCGGCGGGATGGAAGATTCATTCCAAAAGACGCGTCCGAAGGGGTCGCGCATCTGTCGCGCGACCCCATGGACTTTCATCAAAAGTTCACACCCACTCGAAACAGGATCGTACGCGGCTCGTTCGGATAGCCCGTGATCTGCGGAGCAGTCGGGCTCGCGAGCTGCACACCGTTCATGATGTAGTGCGCATCCGTGATGTTGCGGCCTTCGATCGAGGCCTTGTACATGCCGGAAGGATCCACCCAGGACACGGACGCATTGAACAGGTCCGCCTGTTCCGGCTGGAACACATCCCGCTCGTTCGAGAGGTTCGTGTAGAAGCTGCTGTTGTAGTTCCACGAGCCATTGAACGACAGCCGGCCCGGCACGAACGCCAGCGCCGGCGAATACCGCAGGCCCAGCGTCATCTTGCGAGGCGTGAGCGCCTTCAGATGATTGGCCGAGCAATCCACGACAACAGTCGTCGACAGCGAGCAGTTGAACGGTGCGGTGTAGTGGCCTCGCATCAGCGAACCCGTGGCGTACACCTGCAGGTCGTCGAGCGCCTGCCAGGTTGGCTCGAACTCGATACCCTCGACGATCGCGCCGGTGGCATTCGTCGTGTAGCTCGTAGTCGTTCCGGGGAAGAACTGCGGCAGCTGCATGTCCGCATACTCCGCCCGGAATACCGCGAGATTCAAACGCAGGCGACGATCCAGCAGCGTGACTTTGCTACCGAACTCGTAGCTCTCCACCGTTTCCGGGTTGTAGGCCACCGGACGTCCGATCTGACCGCCGCCGATGCTGCTCGCCGGAGGAACCGGATTGAAGCCGCCGGACTTGAAGCCTTCCGTGTACGACGCGTAAGTCAGGAAGTCATCGGTGATCTGCCAGTTGGCGCCGAGTTTGACCGTGTTCGCGGTGAAGGTCTTGGAGTCTGACTGCGGCTCGGCCAGCTGCAGGCGGTAGTACTGCGTGAAATCAGCCGTCTCTTCCGTGTGGCGCGCGCCGACGGTGAAACCGAGGCCGTTATCCAGCGTGTACGTGCCCTGTGCATAGGCCGCCCAGGCATCGACGCCGCGATCCTGATCGATGGTCGGGCTGTCCGCCGCGATCGATCGGCTCGATCCCTTCTCGTTGTAGTAGTACAGGCCGGCAACGCCCTTGATGCGCTCCGTCGAATACGTCGAGTTGAGCTCGTGGCTGTACCACTGAACTCGCGCGCGACCTTCGTTCGCTCCGGCCGGCGCTTCAGTGCCGTTCTCGTACGCGACCTGTGCAGCACGAGTCAGCGTGAGAGACACCGTACCATCGCTGAACGTGCGCAGGTTGCCGATGCCGCCGATGTAGTTCACCGAGAACGGACCGTTGTTCCAGGTCGCGTGGAGCGAACCGCCATCGTTGTACAGATAAGGATTGCCGGGGGTGCCCAGGTTTTCCGTGATCGTGAGATCGCGATCGCGAGTTCCGTTCGCCTGCGTGCCGACGACATTCGGCGCCACGAGGAGCGGCACGCCGTAGGTCGGCTCCGAATAGTCCTGCACGAAATGATATTCGGCCTGGAATTCCAGGCTGTCCGTCGGCGTGTAGAGCAGCTTGAGACGCTCGACACTGTTGTCGGTTTCGCCGACGCGCTTGTGGTAGTACGGCGAGTACAGATACCCGTCGTGCTTGTTCTTCGAACCGCTGAACGAAAAGGCGAGCTTGTCGTCGATGATCGGACCGCTGAGGTATGCCTTGCCGCTGTACGCATTCCAGTTGCCCGCGGCGAGCTCGGCGCCGCCCGTCCAGTCGAACGCCGGACGACGGGTGATGATCTTCACCGCACCCCCCGATGAGTTACGACCGTACAGCGTGCCTTGCGGACCGCGCAGCACTTCGATCGAACCGACGTCGAAGAAATCGAAGAACGCGCCGTTGACGCGCGGCTGAATCACATCGTCGATGTATACGCCGACCGCCTGGTCGAAATTGATGCCGCTGTTTTCCTGGCCGGCACCCCGCATGACGATGCGCGCGTTATTGCTGCTGTTGATGTTCGGCATGATGACCGTGCCGGGGATCTCGGATGCCGCCTGCAACACGTTGGCAACCTGACGATCGGAAAGAGTCTCCGCCGAGATTGCGGTCACCGCGACGGGAGTGGTCTGGACGGTGGCGTGGTATCGCTCCGCGGTCACGCTGACCTCATCCAGAGCCCCTGCATTCTCCTCCTGGGGGGATGCAGCTTGCGCGCTACCGACTGCCGGAATGAGTGCAGAGAAGGCAGTGAGCAGCGAGCGACTGATTGCTTTCGAATCCAAATGACCCGCCATCGGAATCTCTCCCCGTGTTCGATAATTTTTTTGCCGTGAGAATGCGCCCTGCGCCGGCCCTCCTGATTCGAATCGAGGCTAACCGCGGAATATTTGCCCGTCAACACATAGGTAGCGATGTTAGCGAGGTTATTGTGACTAACCATTTTATCTAGGAGTGCGCGATGACTGCGGCAGGTGCGTTGCGCGCGATTGGAGCGCCGCGCGCACAACCATGGTGCTGGTGAACCGCAATGGGGAATTGCGGTTGTTGCCTCTTTCGAGACGGCCGGGCGCGGCGCGCCCGGCAATCGCACCGGTCAGGACTCGATGAGCTCGATCAACTCGCCGGCCGGCCCTTTCAGGGTCGCCACCCGCCGGTCAGGGAAGGGCTCGAGCTGACTTTTCGCAGCCTTGGTGAGGAATCCCTCTGCGTGCTTCTCGAAGCTCGTGCACTCGAAGCTCACGACGGCGAGGCCCGGCGGCAGCCCGCCCGGGATCGCGGGCTCGCGCTCCTTGCCGTTCGGTCCATGCTGGTCGATCTCGATTTTCGCGCCGTCCTTCAGCGTGACCACCGACAGTTGCATCGACGGCAGCTGGCGGATCGGGCTCGCGCCATTGCCGAACGTGGACTTGTACCAGGCCAGCGACGCCGGCAGGTCCGGCGACATCTGGGTCGCGATGAAACAGCGGCCGACGAAGGACTGCGCCACCGCAAGGTCCGGCCGCTTTTCCATGATCCAGGTGAGGGCAAGACGCTCGCCGGCGGGGCCACGCGCGCCGAGCGCTTTGAGATACGGATAGGTCGGCACGAGATTCGGCGGGCCGCGCACGACGAACGGTGAATCCTTCAGTTTCGCGTACAGCTCTTCACTGTTCTGCACCGTGATTTCGATGGTTCGCCAGCCATACGCCTCGCCTGCTTCTTCCTTGGGGGCCGGCTGTTCGACGAACCGAATGTAGGTCGGCTCGCCGCTGGCGGGCCCGACGATCACATAAGGCTTGCCGGCGAGCGCGGGGGCATTCCAGCTCTTCGCGGTCTGTGCGGCGAGCTTGCCGCGCGCGATGAGCTTGTAGCCCATGAATTGCGTCCAGGCCTTTTCGACTTCCGGCAGCGAGGCCGCCGTATGCGTGAGTGCGCGAATGGCGCCGAGTGTCGGCTCGGCGGGCGCGGATGTGGGTTGAGCGGCCTGTTGTGCTGCCTGGGCCAGCGCGCGCGTGACGCCGCCGCTGAATGGCAGCAACGTGCCCGCCGCCATCGCCTGAATCATTTTTCGTCTGTCGACCATTTGACCTCCCGCTGAATTCATGACTTAGATAACATAGATATCTAACTCTGACAAACCACGAGAGACATCCCATGCGAACAGTATCCGGCGCTTGGCGAACCGCCCTTCTGATCGTCGGACTCGTCTGCACCGCCACCGCGGCGCAAGCCGCGCCGGCGGCCGCGGCCGGCATGAGAGCGGGTCCGGCCGCCTGGATCGAGGAATACTGGGACGTCAAACCCGGCAAGCTCGACGAGTTCGTCAAGGTGTACAAAAGCGAGGTGTACACGCTCGCCCGGAAGATGCCCGGCTACCGCGGCTATACCTTCCTCACGAACATTGCGGATGGAACTGGCTTTCCGCCGGCGTCGCGTACACCGGATGCGTTGCTCACGTCCCATTACGGCATACAGCTGCAGGGCAAGACGCTGACCGAAAGGTCCATCGACCTCGGCAATCTGCTGAGGCGCACGCACAACGTCATCGTCATTCACAACCTGGAGACGTGGGCGGATTCGCAGGCGTTCCGCGCGAACCTCGAGAAGGCCTACTCCGCTGCGCACGGCGGCGAGAAGCTTTCCGGGCATCTCGCGACAACCCTGTTTCCGCTCGCGAACAACTTCTGGGAGACGCCCTTCCGCGTCGTCGAGACCGGCCTCGCTGCCGTCGCTGTCAAAGGGTCCGATGCCGACGGGCTGGATCTCGAGCCGCACGCCTCCACGCCTGCCGGCTGGTACAAGGAATATTTCGAAGTCTCGGCCAAAGACCTGCCCGCGTTTGTGAAGGCCTACAACGCCAACACCTACGCGACGATGAGCAGAATTCCGGGCTACCAGGGCGTCACGATCGTCACGACGCTGCCGCCCGATGCCGCCGAAGCCAAGCGCACGAAGTTCAACGGCGTGAAGCTGGGCGGACCCGACCAGTTCTACGTGCCGCAGCCGGGCGTGATGATGGACGGCACGATCCGCACGGATACGTCGATCAACTACTCCCTGCTGTTCAAGCCGACGTTCACGGTGATCACGTATTACCAGTTTCCGCCAGGCGTGAAGATGCTCGAAGAGATGCAGCGGATTTTCGAGAAGGACCATCCGGGCGAGGACCGCATCAAGCGCATCACGCAGGAGTTCTTTCCGCACATTCAGAACCATTGGGACATGCACTACCGGGCGATCGAGACGAGCTTCGAGCCGCGCTCGTAGCCGCCGGAACTCCCGCGCGCATCCGGCGTTGGGCTGACGGACTCCTCGCAATCGGCAGAGGAAAGGTGACCCGTCATGCCCATTTCAATCAACGGCGTGCCCCGAGCGCTGCCGTCGGATACGCGCGTGTCCTTGCTGGACCTGTTACGCGAGCATCTGGACCTTTCCGGCACCAAGAAAGGATGTAACCAGGGCGCCTGCGGAGCGTGCACCGTCCTCGTGGACGGCGGCGAGCGCATCTTGTCCTGCTTGGCGCTAGCGGTGCAGTACGAAGGGCGTGAGATCACGACCATCGAAGGACTCGCGAAGCATGGCGACCTGCATCCGCTGCAGCGGGCATTCGTCGAGCACGACGGCTTTCAATGCGGCTACTGCACGCCGGGTCAGATCTGCTCCGCTGTGGGCATGGCCAGCGAACTGCGCCGCGGCGTGCCGAGCCATGTCACCGCGGACCTGACGACTGAGAAGATCGCGCTCACGCACGACGAATTGCGCGAGCGGATGAGCGGCAACCTTTGCCGCTGCGGCGCCTACAACGGCATCGTCGACGCGATTGTCGAGGTTCACGCCGAAGCGCTCGCGGAGGACGTCGCATGACGCCCTTCTCCTACGTTCGCGCGCACGATACCGCCGAGGCAGTCCGCCTCGGCGGCCAGCACTTCGCCAAATATCTCGGCGGCGGCACCAACCTCGTCGATCTGCTGCGCGAGACCCTCGAGCAGCCACAGAGCCTCGTCGACGTCACAGGTCTTTCGGATGCGATCAACGAAGGTCCGGACGGCAGCCTCTTGATCGGCGCAGCCACTCGCAACACGGCCCTCGCTGCTCATCAAGCCGTACGGTCTCGTTATCCAGTGCTTTCGCGAGCCATTCTGGCCGGCGCCTCCGCGCAGATCCGCAACATGGCGACAGTCGGCGGCAACCTGCTTCAACGGACTCGCTGCACTTACTTCTACGATCACGCAGGTTCGCGCTGTAACAAGCGCAACCCGGGCCAGGGCTGTGATGCCATTGACGGCTTCAACCGCATGCACGCCATCCTTGGCGCGTCTTCATCGTGTGTCGCGACCCACCCGTCCGACATGTGTGTCGCGCTAACGGCGCTCGGTGCCGTCGTTCATCTAAGCAGTGCGCGCGGCGATCGAGCCTTGCCGATCACGGATTTTCATCTGCTGCCCGAGGACCATCCCGAAATCGAGACGCGGCTCGAGCCGGGCGAGCTGATCACTGCAATCGAGCTGCCGCCGGTGCCGATGGCGGCGCGTTCCACTTATCGCAAAGTACGTGATCGAGCGAGCTACGCTTTCGCGCTGATCTCTGTCGCCGCTGCTCTCGAGCTCGAAGGCGACACCGTGAAAGACGTTCGGATCGCGCTCGGCGGCGTCGCGCACAAACCGTGGCGTGCGTGGAAGGCAGAAGCCATACTCAAGGGGAAACCCGCGACATCCGAGAATTTTCGGGCGGCAGCGGCGGCCGAACTGGCCGACGCGGTTCCGCTTCGCGACAACGCATTCAAAATCGAACTGGCCCAGCGGACTGTGGTCGCCGTACTCGGCGAATTGAGGGAGACCCGCTCATGAGCCTGATCACGTACGCCGTCCAGGCGGTCATGAAGAAAGCGCTCGAAGTGGCGCCCGACGCCTGGATGCCCGGTGCCGAGCCTGACCCGCTGAGCCATCGTCAGCACGGCTTGATCGGGGCGCCGATCTCGCGTCTCGACGGCCCGCTCAAAGTGCAGGGCGCGGCGCGCTTCGCAGCCGAATTCCCGCTGGAACGCATGGTTTACGCGGCGCTCGCCTACAGCACGGTGCCGAAGGGTCGAATCACCACGCTCGACACCAGCGCCGCCGAAGCCGCGCCCGGCGTCGTGCTGGTGATGACCCACAGAAATGCGCCGCCGCTAAAGCCGACGCCGATGTTTCTTTCAGCGTCCAAGGCGGCCGGCGGAGACAACCTGCCGGTGATGCAGGATGACGTCGTTCGCTGGAACGGGCAGCCGATTGCCATTGTGCTCGCGGAGACTCAGGAGCAGGCGGAGCACGCGGCGTCACTGATCCGCGCGACCTATGAAACCCAGCCCGCGACAACGGATCTTGCGACCGCGAAGGCCAAGGGCCTGAAGACCGGCATGTTCCAGGGCGAGCCGTTGAAGCTCGAGATCGGCGATGCGGAGGCCGCGCTGGCTGCCGCGCCTCACAAGATCGATGCGGTCTACACGACACCACGTCACAACCATAACGCGATCGAATTGCATGCCGTGACTCTGGCGTGGAATGGCGACGAGCTCACGGTGCACGACGCTTCGCAGGCCGTGGCGCATACGGCTTGGTCGCTCGCGCAGATCTTCGGGCTGGACGAGAAACAGGTTCACATCACGTCGCCCTTCGTCGGCGGCGGATTCGGCAGCAAGTCGCTGTGGAACCACCATGTGCTCGCCGCGGCGGCATCGAAGCTGGGGGGCCGGCCTGTCCGCATCATGCTTTCGCGGGAAGGCGTGTATCGAATCGTTGGCGGACGGACCAACACCGAGCAGCGCGTAGCGATCGGCGCGCAGGCTGACGGGCGATTCGACGCGCTGATCCACACCGGCGTTGCCGCGATGGGGGCGCACAACAACATGCCGGAACCCTTCATCCTCCCGGCACGCAGTGCTTATGCGGCGGGCAGCTTCAGGCTCGAGGTGGAAGTCGCGACACTCGACATGCTCGCGAACACGTTCATGCGCGCACCAGGCGAATCGGTCGGCACGTTCGCACTCGAGTCCGCGATAGACGAGTTGGCGGTAGAGCTCGGCATGGATCCGATCGAGCTGCGCATTCGGAACGAACCGGAGAAAGATCCCACGACCGGACTGCGCTTCTCGTCGCGGCATATCGTCGAAGCGTATCGATCCGGCGCAAAACGATTCGGTTGGGACCAGCGAAGCGCGAAGCCCGGCACTCGCCGTGACGGCGAATGGCTCATCGGCATGGGCTGCGCGACGGCGACCTATCCGTATTACCGGATGCCCGGCGGCGCTGCGCGGATCACGCTCTCCCGGGACGGACACGCGAAAGTCGAAATCGCTGCGCACGAAATGGGCATGGGTACCGCGACTGCGCAAACCCAGGTGACGGCGGAGCGGCTGGGTTTACCCATGGATCACGTGACGTTTTGTTACGGAGACTCGTCGTTCCCCGGACTCGTGCTTGCCGGGGGCTCGCAGCAAACAGCCTCGATCGGCAGCGCTGTAATTGCGGCTCAGGCCGGGTTGATCACCCAACTTCTGAAGCTCGTGGACGACAAAGACTCTCCGCTCAGTGGGCTGAAACCCGACGAGGTGCGCGGCCACCGCGGCGGTCTCTGCAAGATCGATGAGCCTGAGCGACACGAGAGCTACGTCGATATCCTTCGACACGCGGGGCAGGAGGAGCTCGTCGTCGAAGCCGCCGCGCCGCCTCCATTCGAGACGATGCATTGGTCGATGCATTCGCATGGCGCGCTGTTTTGCGAGGCGCGCGTAAACGTCATTACCGGCGAGCCGCGCATCAGCCGATTCCTGGGCTCGTATGATTGCGGACGCATCATGAATGCGAAGACCGCGGCCAGCCAGCTTCGCGGCGGCATCATCATGGGGCTCGGCCTGGCGCTGATGGAAGAAACACACTTCGACGAGCGCAACGGACGCATCATGAATCCCAGCCTCGCCGAGTATCACGTTCCCGCTCACCTGGACGTGCCGAACATCGATGTGATGTGGATCGACATTCCCGACCCGCACAGCCCGATGGGCGCGCACGGTGTGGGTGAGATCGGGATTACAGGCGTCGGCGCTGCGGTGGCGAACGCGATCTACAACGCATGCGGCAAGCGCGTTCGCAACCTGCCCATCACGCTGGACAAGTTGTTCTAACGGCGTTCATGGTTATCGCAGCCGGGCAACGGTGCCCCGGCTGCTGCGGCCCGGCCGCGGGACCTGGCTACTACCGCCGACCCACTGCGGCCGCCGCCCGCTAATTTTTCGGCGGCTCGCCAATCGGCTGCGAGCCATCTGCCATCCGGCCGACCTTGAGGGACTCTTCCTGCAAACGCGTTCCGGGAGGCGCGGCGTAGGCACCTGCATCTCCCTTCGCAACCGCGAATGGCTTCCCCGTCACCGGATTGGGATAGTGAAACGGCACGATGTAATAAGCCGGGTACGTCAGATACACGGTAGACGGCGGCAGGTCCGGCGGCGGATCGAACTTGTCCGGCCAGGTGTTATTCAGCGCGTTCTTCCCCCACCCGTCCCAACTGGTGTACATGGTGAACGGCCCCGTTAGGCGGCTGATCTTCCAGACGCCGTTTTCCTTCCTGTACCCGTTTTCGTACAGCGGCAACCCCCAGCCACCCGGGCTCATCACATAGGCGCGCGAACGGATCCAGCCGCTCTTGCCGTCCGCCGACACGTCCGGGATCGACTGAAACTGCATGTGATTCGCGAGCGAGCCCTCTTTCGCTCCATCCGGGCCAAACGCTGTCTGCATGTACTCGAGCACGCGCGGCTTGCCCGTGAAAATGCCTTTGCCGCCGATCTCGAGCGTCGCATCGTCCGTGAACAGCTCGGCGAGCTGCTTCCACTGGCTCTTGTCGACGAAGTAACCATACGTACGCTGCAAGCGCTCGATCTGGTTCAAATCCTCGAGGCGGGTGATGCGCTGGTCGAGGGCATCCAGCTTGTCGGCGGCGGACTGCGCGAACGCGGGCGCCGTCGTGACGGCGAGAGCCACCGCAATGGCAGCGGCGGCCTTAACGAACTGAAAGCGCACTCCCAGCCGCCCGGCGATGGAGGGCTTCTTCAAATGAATCCCGTCCATACTCATTTCCTCCCCGTCACGCTATCCACCGCCTGCGGCAGATTCGTCAACGGCTGCCCCGTCACCGGATGCTTGTAGCTGAACGGCGGAATGTAGTTGCCCGGCATCGATCGATACACCACGGTCGACGGCTTGTCCGGCGGGAACAGCGCACTCGGCCCTTTCATTGGCAACAGGGATCTCGCCCAGCCCTTGTCGTAATCGGTGAACGCCGTCGGATAGAAATGGAACTTGGCCAGCTTCCAGACGCCGCCGTCCTTCACGTACTCGTTCTCGTAAATACCGACGCCCCACACGCCGTTCGCGCCGGGCTCGGATAATTGCACCGGCCCCTGCCAGCGGCCCGTCGCCGTTTTGCCGTCGGGCGCCACGATGATGACCGCCTGAAGCATCATGTGATTGTTGAGGTAGCCCTGCCCCAAACCCTGCGGCCCGAACAGCAGCAGCGCGCGACGAATATGGTCCTGGCCGAGGTAGATACCGCTCAGGCCGTATTCGAAAGAGCCGTTGCGCGCGAACAGGTCCGCGGCTTCATTCCACAATCCCTTGTCGAAATAGAATCCGAAAGTCGCTTGCAGGTTTTCCACGGCATCCTGGTCTTCGAGCCGGGCAACACGCTCGCGATAGGCGGCGAGGCGCGACTCCGGCGACCCTTGCGAGGTTGCTGCCGCGGCCCTTTGCGCAAGCGCCGGCACTGAAATCAGTGCTGCAGAGAGCGCTGCAATCACCAGACCACCCAGCGACAACCTGAATTTTTTCGCGCGCATCACGGAGCACCTCGCGCCGACTTCGCATTCGCCATCGTTCCGGCGACGGGTTTGCCCGTGACCGGGTTGGGCGCCTGGAACGGCGGCACCTGCGTATCCGGGAATGGCCGATAGCTCACGCTCGGCGCGCGATCCGGCGGAAATGATTTGGACGTTTCGCTCTGGACCAGTCCCTCGCCCGGTTTCAGGCGCGCCCACCCCTTTTCGTAGGGCGCGACGAAATTGACGTACAGATGCAGCGACTGGATCTTCCACACACCACCGTCCCTGACGTACGTGTTCTCGTAGATGCCGTCGCGCCATTCCGCGTGCTTCTTGTATTGCCCAAGCATGGCGTGATCGCGCCAGCGGGCCGTCGCGCTGCGGCCGTCGCGCGCGATGAAGATGGCCGGCTGAAACTGCATCCATTCGTTCAGCTCGCCGTAAATCAGGCCTTCCTGGCCACCGTGGAGCCGCTGCAGGTATTCGCGGATTCGCCCCTTCCCGACGTAGACGCCGTCGATGCCCACTTCGATCGTTCCGTCGTCGGCAAACAGGTCCGCCGCTTCTCCCCAAAGGCCGCGATCGACGTAGTATCCGAAGGCGCGCTGCAGCTTCTTCACAGCCCGCGTGCCTTCCAGTTTCTCGACGCGCGCGGTCAGCGCATCGATCTCGGTGTCGATGCCTTTCTGGGCATGGGCGGGCTGCGGCGCCGCTGTAGTAACGATTGCGCAGGCAAGGCCGATCAGAATCGCGCGTTTCATGCTGTCCCCCAAAGTGCGTGCCGGATTGTCCTGACACGGGTCGTCCGCCGCCCATAAACTATGATGCCCGGCCACCACTTGGCGCGATCCAGCTGGCGGTGCGATGGGCCGGTCGTGGAAGAAACGGCGAATTCAGTGCTGCTTGCGTTCAACAAACCGTTTGGTGTGGTCTGCAAGTTTCGATCCGAATCGGGTGAGCGGACGCTCGCGGACTACATCGAGATGCGCGAAGTCTATCCCGCGGGCCGGCTCGATACCGACAGCGAAGGATTGCTGCTGCTCACCGACGACGGCGCGCTGCAGGCGCGCATTTCGAGTCCGCGCTTCAAATTGCCCAAGGTTTATTGGGCCCAGGTGGAAGGCAATCCCACGGACGACGCTATTGCTCCGCTTCGCACGGGCGTGTCGCTCGGCGACTTCGTGACGCAGCCGGCCGGCGCGCGGCTCATCGAGCCTCCCGCAAACCTCTGGCCGCGCGATCCGCCGATTCGCTACCGCGCCAGGATTCCCACGTCGTGGCTCGAGCTCACCTTGCGCGAGGGCAAGAACCGGCAGGTGCGCCGCATGACGGCGAAGGTTGGGTTTCCGACGCTGCGGCTGGTGCGAGCGAGCATCGGGAATGTTCGCGTGGAAGGCCTGGCGCTGGGCGAATCGCGCGAGATCGATGCGGCGAGCCTGTGGGGCACAGCGCGGCCAAAAGCGTAGTCCCTGCGTTTCCGCGAAAACGTGCACGGCGAGGACCGTACGACGCCTGCAACCCCGGAGCGTGCCAATCAGCGCGTCTGTCAGCCCCTGAACCCCTTCGCCACCAGATAAACCTCGCGCGACTCTTTACGCGAAGCCGCGGGCTTGCGAATGAGCACTTTCGCAAAGTGCGTGCGCAGTTGCTTCAGGTACTCATCCGACCCCGAGCCCTGAAACATCTTGGCCGCGAAGCTTGCGCCCGGCTTCAGCGTCTTGCACACCGTGTCGAGCGCCAGCTCCAGAAACCAGATCGATTTGCCCTGATCGGCGGATTCGATGCCGGTGATGTTCGGCGAGATGTCGGAAATGATGAGGTCGAACTTCTCGCCGCCGAGCCAGTCGTGAATCTGCTGCACGATGGCGTCTTCCGTGAAATCGCCCTGGATGAAATCGACGTTCCTCAGCGCGTCCATCGGCAGGATGTCCGTCGCCAGCACGCGGCCTTTGTCGCCGACGAGCCGGCCGGCCACCTGCGACCAGCCGCCGGGCGCGGAGCCCAGGTCCATGATGCGCATGCCGGGGCGGATCAGCTTGTCCTTCTCGTTCAGCTCCACCAGCTTGTAGGCCGAGCGCGAACGATAACCGTCCTTCTGCGCCTGCTTGACGAAAGGATCGCTGAGGTGTCGCGACAGCCAGCTGGCGCTGCTTTTGGTTCGGGCCATGTTTCGAGGGCCAATCTTCCCGGGGGTAACGCGCTAGAATTGCCGGATTCTACTATCCCTCTGCCGGATTTACCGGCCAGGAAGACGTCGGTGATCCGCATTACCGAGTTGCCATTGCCACTCGATTACACGCCCGAAACGCTGCGCCAGGCCGTTCTGAAGCGGCTCGCCCTTCCCGCAGCCCAGCTGGTCGACCTCAACCTGTTCAAACGCAGCTACGACGCGCGCAAGAAGAACAGCGGAATCCTGTTCATCTGCATCGTCGACGTCACCGTGCGCGACGAAGCGGCGGTGTTGAAGCGCTTCGCGCGGGATCGGCAGGTGGGCGTCGCCCCCGATACGAGCTATCACCCGGTTGCGCAGGCCCCCGCGCAACTCGCGGAACGGCCGCTGATCGTCGGGTTCGGCCCGTGCGGGCTGTTCGCAGCGCTGCTGCTCGCGCAGATGGGCTTCAAACCCATCGTGCTGGAACGAGGCCGCGAAGTTCGACGGCGCACGCAGGATACCTGGGCTTTGTGGCGCAAGAACACGCTGACACCGGAGTCCAACGTGCAGTTCGGCGAAGGCGGCGCCGGGCTGTTTTCCGACGGCAAACTCTACAGCCAGATCAAAGACCCAAAGTTCTACGGTCGCAAGGTGATGCGCGAGTTCGTGCGCGCCGGCGCGCCGGAAGAGATTCTTCACGTCAGCAAGCCGCACATCGGCACCTTTCGGCTCACGGGCGTGGTGTCGACGATGCGCGAGGAGATCATTGCGCTCGGCGGCGAGGTGCGCTTCGAGAGCAAGGTCACCGATTTGTTGATCGACAATGGCCAGATCGAAGGCGTGGTGCTCGAAAGTGGCGAGACGCTGCGCAGCCGTCACGTCGTGCTCGCGCTGGGGCATAGCTCGCGCGACACCTTGCGCATGCTGGAGCAGCGACGCGTGTATCTCGAAGCAAAGCCGTTTGCGATTGGCTTTCGCATCGAGCATCCGCAGTCGTTGATCGATGTCGCGCGGCTCGGGCGTTTCGCGGGCCATCCAGAGCTGGGCGCGGCGGATTACAAACTCGTGCATCACGCCGCGAATGGGCGTTCCGTGTACAGCTTCTGCATGTGCCCGGGCGGCACTGTGGTGGCCGCCACTTCCGAGCCCGGTCGCGTCGTCACGAACGGCATGAGCCAGTATTCGCGCAACGAGCGCAATGCCAACGCGGGCATCGTCGTGGCGATCAATCCGGAGCCGGATTTTCCCGGCGGACCGCTCGCGGGCGTTGCGTTACAAGAGGCGCTGGAATCCACGGCATACGTCTTGGGCGGCAGCGACTATTGCGCGCCGGGGCAATTGGTCGGTGACTTCGTGCGCGGCGTCGCCTCGTCGAAGCTCGGCGAAGTGATTCCGTCGTACACGCCGGGCGTGAAACTGGGCGATCTTTCTCACGCGCTGCCGGGCTACGCCATCGACGCGATACGCGAAGCACTGCCGGCGTTCGGAAAACAAATCCGCGGCTTCGATCGGGACGATGCCGTGCTCACCGGCGTCGAGAGCCGCACGTCCTCGCCGGTTCGCATTACGCGCGACAACGAATCGCTGCAGAGTCTCAACGTGCGCGGGCTGTATCCTTGCGGCGAAGGCGCGGGGTACGCCGGCGGCATCCTCTCCGCGGGTGTGGATGGCATCAAAGTCGCGGAAGCGGTCGCGCGGAGCCTCGTTTGAAATTCGCTGGCGTGAAATTCGAAGACATCAAAAAGCTGCATCAGAAAAAGTTTCGCGAGGAGCTCGGCTGCTTCCTGCTCGAAGGCGAACATCTCGTGCAGGAACTGGAGAAGGCTGCGCTTCACGATGCACGGCTGCGGGCGAGCGAGATTTATCTCACGCGCGAGTTCGAGCACTGGCGAAGCGCGTTGCCGATCCACGTGATCAATTCACGTGACATGACGCGGCTCAGTGAAACGCGATCGCCGCAGGGAATTGCCGCGGTGGTGCCGCTGTTAGAGGCGCCTGCGGCGCAGGCCGGCGAGCGCGCGATCTATCTGCACGAGATTCAGGATCCGGGAAATCTCGGCACGATTTTGCGCACGCTGGCGTGGTTCGGAAAGTTTCGGTGCCTGCTCAGTCCCAATAGCGTGGACGTGCACAACGGCAAGGCCGTGCGCGCAAGCATGGGCGCGATTTTTCACGTGCCGGTGGAGATCGATGTGCCGATAGAAGCGCTGCCGGCGCGCTTCGGGCGGATCGCTTGCCTGGATTTGCAGGGGCTGCCGGTCGCGGCGCCGGAGTTTCGTAAGTTCGATTGTTATCTCTATGGCAATGAGGCTCGGGGGTTGCCGCGTAAGGCGCTGGCCACGATGGAGACAACCGCTTTCACGATTGCGGGGACCGGCGCGATTGAATCGCTGAACGTCGCGACGACAGTGAATATTTGCCAGTACGAGCTGGCGCGAGAGGCGTAGGCCGGGGGCGCATGCGCCTGTCTCGTTTGCGGCTGGCTCGGCCCAATCCGGTGCGGCTTTGCGGACTCGACTCAGCAGCTCAGCCCCGATGGCTCCCACATGGCTGGCGCCGCTGCGAAGCTCGGCGCATCGGTTCGGCCCGACGACTCGGCGCACACGCCGCGACTTTGCCGGCTCGGCCCCGACACCTCGGCGCAACCGCGGCGACTTTGCCGGCTCGCCCCGACGGCTCGGTGCATCACCTCAGTTCCGCCCGCTCGCCTTCGCACGCTCGGCGCGCCCGGTTTGCCTCGCCTGAACTGACGCCTCTCCCGCCGGAAAGGGGCAGGTTTCCGCCCTCACCCCGTCCTATCATGCAGGGGACAGGGTTGAACGCGGCTGACGGGA